>Ga0182741_1000019_pt1 | contig 283090 bp, 191 predicted proteins | sample eDN5th37CBELigOP_FD_128874 | JGI IMG/M metagenome (GOLD analysis project Ga0182741, IMG submission 128874) | Enriched Organic Plus compost microbial communities from Emeryville, California, USA - eDNA 5th pass 37_C BE-Lig OP (version 2) (version 2) ...
AAGTCACCTTGACTCATTCCATCGTTCGTACATACTCTTGGTTGCCCAATGCAGTAACCATTGCCCGGCTAACAGCTGGAGTTATATTGTTTATTCTCCTGTTATGCCACAGGCAAATTACTGTTACCCACCTCTTCTCCTTCGCCCTCATCGCCCTCACCGACTTCCTCGACGGCTACCTCGCCCGAAAATTCAACGCACGCACCCCATTAGGACAACTCCTCGACCCCCTCGCCGATAAAATAGTCCTGCTCGCCGCTTTTGGCTACTTCTGCTACACCAACAGCGTAAGCACCTGGTTCACCATATTGTATTTCACAAGAGAAATAATACAAACAACCATCAGAATACACGCCTATACCACCAACAAACAATCCCAAACACCAACCTTCTTCATCAGCAAACTGAAAACTGCCTTGTCCTACCTCTACTGCCTACTCCTCTTCGCCGAAGCCATCAACGGCTGGATACCCGAAACCTGCCGCTCACCCATGGCGCATATGATCTTTGAAGTGATTATCACCATCCTTTCCTTCACCGGCATACTAAAACCCTACCTCAAAAAATGAAACTCGCCCGCTGGGAAAAAATAACAGGCTCTTTTTTCTACGTTGGTTACATCACCAAAGGCCCTGGAACCGTTACCAGTCTGCTGGTGTTTATACCGGCGTGGTTCGCAGAACGTTCAGTATTAATTACCGCGCTGCTCATACTACTGCCCGTCACTTTTTACCTCGCTTACCGCTTTGAAAAATGTGTAGGACAAGATCCGTCCGCATTTACACTCGATGAAGTAATCGGCAGTCTGCTGGTAATAGCGTGCATACCACATACACTAACCCATTTTGCCGCGTTTTTTATAATCTGGCGCTTGTTGGATATTTTTAAACCGCTTTTCAAAAAAGCAGAACAAATACCACTGGGCATCGGCATCGTGCTGGACGACCTCATAGCAGCTGCATGCACCGTGGGCATCAGTTACCTGTACACCTGGTTGCGTTAATATAGCTTATGTTGCAAAAGAAAACATTGCTACCGTGGTTATGGGCTGCCGTGTTGCTGATGGTAGTACCTAACATCATATTCTGGGCTATTGCGCCCAGGGTGTTTATCATACGCGGCACCTTCGTGTGGGAATATTTCTTTCTGGCCGCTTTGGTCCCTTTCGTTTCCCGCAAATTTTTTATCACGCTGTGGATATTGTTTACCCTGTACGATATGACCGTCTGCACCACCGCCTTTTACTTCATGGACTTTGCCGCAATAGCACATGCATTAAGGTCCATACCGGAAGTGCCCTTTACAAAATGGCTGTTGTGGGCCGGTCTTGTTGCATTGCTGATTACTATTACCTATGCACTGCTGCAGCTCATGATGCGGCATAACAAACGCGTACGCTTTCTGCATCCGCGTTTTGCGTTGCCCATGGCCCTGCTGTTTTTTGTTGTTGATCTGCTCACCGGTCAGGGATTAATAAAACATCCTTCATTCGCGCTAATACCGCTGAAACAAAATATCATCAGTGTGCCTTCCGCATTTCTCGCCAAAACCATTTGGAACCTGGCCACACATACCAAACCGGAAATGCAATCTGAAGGGTATATCGGTTCTGTGGCGCAGGAAAAGTTTGAAAGTCTTCCTGATGGTGCGGCAACAAAAAAACAGTTGTTTGTGCTGGTGGAAGCATGGGGATTGTTTGTTGATCCCGAACTGCATCGAGCGGTATTACAACCCCTCTACGACATGGCGCAACAAAAAGGTTATCGCGTACAGGAAGGTACTACACCTTTCAAGTACCTCACCCATGCAGCAGAAATGCGCGAGATTACCGGTTACATTGTGAACCATTATGATGCTAATGAAGATTTCGCCAGAAAGTATTCGTTGTTTTACAGAAAGCAACAGGAAGGCTATCGCGTCACAGGAGTGCACGGTTACCATTATTCGTTTTATAATCGGATACACATATGGCCGGCATTGGGCGTGCAGGAAATGTATTTTGCCAACAAATTAAAAGAACAAGGGTTACCCGAGTGCGGGGATCAATTCTTCCGGGGCATTTGCGATACAGCCATCGCTACCTGGGTGCTGAATTACATACAACAAAATCCTCAACGAAAAGATTTTATCTACTGGCTAACACTCAACACACATCTGCCTTTAACCAATATTCACGATGATCAGTACCGGTCCTTTGCAGTCCCCTGGCAAAACAAAAATATCCCGGAAGATGTGCTGCAACTGGCTTATCAACATCACCTGCTCTTTAAAGACCTTGCTAACAAGTTAAGTAATCCGCTTGCTCCCCAACCGCATATGCTTTTAGTCGGCGATCATGCGCCACCCTATGTTGATCGCAACCTGCGGCGGCATTTTGATAATAAGCTGGTGCCGTATATAGAATTGTTTCCGTTGAATTAGTAAAACACAGCGCATCAAGACAAGAAAACGCACAAAGATTTCATTTAAAATTTTTTACAGCTCTTTTGCGTTTAAACATTTTTGTACTGGTAACCATAAATTTTATTCAAAAAACAGCAGCGTTTGTTAACGTAGGACCATTTTGTTGAAACGGCACAACAACATGGTTTTAAAAAAAATCTTTGTGTTGTTGCATGTTCGTGGTTTAAATTAGCCGCCACATCCAACCAACATCATGATTTTTACAACCGACAAACAAACCCTGGAAGACCTCAATATCTTTGGTAAACACGGCGGCGATTCCATTTACAACATCTTTAATCGTTGTATCACAAGAGGCGGCGCCGCCGTGCTGGAAGAAATGTTTCGCTACCCGCTGGCCAGTCACGAAGCCATCAACAAACGCGTGAGTATCATTCAATCGCTGGCGCAACGCAACCTTTCCTTCCCCTTCAAAGGCAGCGACTTTGATGCAGCAGATACTTATCTCGCCAATACCGATGAACGCTCCAAACTCGTGCAGCATGAGCAATCCATGGCACGCAAACTCACCAATATGATTGCCATGGATATTGACACGCAGTTGATTTACAAAGGCGTGGAGTCGCTCATGGCACTAATGAAAAAAGCGCAGGAGTTTGTCAATGAACTCAACAGTATCGATGGCCTGCATGAAACATCAACAGAGATGCTGGCTATACTGAACGATCCCGCATTTGCTGCTGTATACCAACACAAAGGGAAATTATCGCATGCGCAGATTGCAGAATTGGATGTAATCCTGCGGTTTCAGCAGCGCACCGCTGTTGAAAAACTGCTGCGTCATATTTTTTACCTGGACGCATACCTGTCAATAGCCCGCGTGGCCAGTGAAAGACGTTTTGCTTTTGCTCAGGCATTGCCTGCGGAAAGTCATGACCTGCTGCGCCTGCAGGGCGTATATCATCCGCTGGTAAAAAATGCAGTGCCCAACAACATTCACATCACAGCCGACAACAACGTTATTTTTCTTACCGGCGCCAACATGGCGGGGAAGTCAACCTTCATGAAATCGGTGAGCATTGCCATGTACCTGGCGCATGCCGGCTTCCCCGTAGCCGCACAGCAAATGCAGTTTGCCGTGCTGGACGGCGCTTATACTACCATCAACCTGCCAGACAACCTGGGCATGGGCGCCAGTCATTTTTATGCTGAAGTGCTCCGCCTGAAAAAAGTGGCGCAGGAGTTAAGCTCCAAGAATCTCTTTGTTGTTTTTGATGAGTTGTTTCGTGGCACCAATGTGAAAGATGCATACGAAGCCACCATCGCTGTTACCACCGCCTTCGCCAAAAAGAAGAAAAGCATTTTTGTTATTTCCACGCATATCATTGAGGCGGGCAGTGTGCTGAAAGAAAACTGCAATAACATACAATTCGTTTACCTGCCCACCCGCATGAAAGGCAATACGCCGGAATATACCTACACGCTGGAACAAGGCATTACCGCCGACAGGCACGGCATGGTCATCATCAACAACGAAAAGATTTTAGACATTCTCAGAAACGGTAAGAAAAAATCAACCACAACCACTGCATATGAGCTTCATCACTGATAAACAAACACTGGACGACCTGAATATAACCGGAAAGTTCAAACAACATTCCATATTCAGTTTGTTTAACGACACCAAAACCAGCGGGGGCGAAAAGCTGCTGGAACAACTATTCCTTCATCCGTTGACGGATGCCGCTGCCATCAACAGCCGCAGCCAGGTGCTGCAGTTTTTCCATCAACGTGCACTGGTTTTCCCTTTCAATATTGAAATTTTACAGGAAGCAGAAACCTACCTCAGCGCAGGCACATCAGGCGCCTATCCGATAGTAGCGCTCGGCCTGCTGCAAAAAAGAATTTTGCAACTGGCCATCAGGGATGAACAGTTTGAACAACTGAAAAAAGGCGTACTGGCCACCATCAAACTGCTGGCTACCCTGCAGGATTTTGTGGAGCAGACAGCAAAGGAAAGTAACTGGCCGGCCATGGAGCAGTTCGATACCATCAAACAACTCTTCAGCGACCACCGCATGAAATGGCTGCAGGAGGCACGCAATCAGTCATCTCCTGCATTGTTGCAACTGGCCCGCTACGATCATATCATGCGTCATGTACTGCGCGATGAAATGGAAGCTGTCCTGCAATTCATTTATCACCTCGACGTATATATCGCCGTAACCAATGTTGCCCGTGCGCGGAATTTCCACTACGCACAGGCGCTTCCCAACGAGCAGGCTGTTTTTCGCACTACAGCGCTCTGGCATTCTGCACTCGAAAAAGCAGTGGCCAATCCATTGCATTTGCATGAAGAACAGAATGTATTGTTTCTCACGGGAGCGAATATGGCCGGTAAATCAACGTTCATGAAATCGCTGGGCATAGCCGTATACCTGGCGCATATGGGTTTTCCGGTGGCTGCCAAAGACCTCGTGTTTTCTGTAAGAGATGGTCTCTATACTTCCATCAATGTATCAGACAACCTGAACCTGGGCTATAGTCATTTTTACGCAGAAGTGCTGCGGGTGAAAAAAGTGGCCGAAGAAGTAGCTTCCGGCAAAGACCTCGTAGTGATCTTCGACGAATTGTTCAAAGGCACCAATGTGAAAGATGCGTACGATGCTACGCTGGCGGTTACGCAAGAGTTTGTGGCCTATCGCAATAGTTTTTTTGTCATTTCTACACATATTATCGAGGTGGGCGAAACACTGCGGGAAACCTGCAACAACCTCCAATTCTCCTATCTACCTACCATCATGGAAGGCAGCGTGCCCCGGTATCCCTACACACTTACACCTGGCATAAGCAACGATCGGCACGGTATGCTGATCATACAGAATGAGAAAATACTGGAAATGATTCAGTAATGCGGATGGCCACAATCGCCGCTGCTGCAATACACCGGTTGAAAACGACTTTCAACCGGTGAAACTTTTATTATATCGAAATAAAAACATAATTCTGTACTAACATTGTATACTTTTATCCGTAAGGTTTTGACAACAAACCAACTAAACACCCTGTTCAGTATAAGCTAATCGTAACGGTCCTATGTCGGCTATCGGACTTGACAATGACACCATATTACAGTTCAACAAAGGGGATGAATCGGCTTTTACGGTCATTTACAATCACTTCTATCACCACATTTTTGCTTTCTGCAAGTACCTGCTGCCTACCGTCGAAGATGCAAGGGATATGACGGCGCAACTTTTTATCCAGTTATGGGAAAAAAAAGAAACGCTGCATTCATACACACATCTACGAGCTTTTCTATTTCTGAATGCAAGGAACAAATGCTTCAATTTTCTCCGCGACCAGAAAGCGCGCTCGGCCATTGATAAACAATTGGGTGATTTTACCATTGAAGAACAACGGGCTATTCTCTTCTCCGAAATTGAGTCTGAATTGATTGCCCGGCTTTACGAAGAAGTGGAAAAACTGCCCGACTACTATAAAAACATTCTGAAGTTGTCGTATTTCCAGGGCTACAGTAACCAGGAAATAGCTGCCATGCTGAATATCAGCGAAAAAACTGTGCGCAATGCAAAGTCCATTGCGTTGAAAACTGTCAAAATTGTTTTTCTCAACCGAAATACAAAAATGGGGATTACCCTCAGCTTCTGTTATTTTTTTTAAAACCATCGGGACAAACCAGGCCGTTCACGGGTTGTATAGGGGCGCACCTCCATTAATCTTATCTGGTTTCCTGGTTTATTCCTTATCAATTAATGTTTTATGAAAAAAACACCGAATGCTGTTGCTGAGCTGATAGCAAAGTATCTCAACAATGATTTGAACGACCAGGAAAAACAGGAATTAGACCAATGGGTGCAGCAGTCGGAAGCGCATCAGCAATTTTTTCAGCAGCTTACCGGCGAAGCATCACTGGCTGCCATTATCCAGGAGTATGAAACCAGCAAAGTGCTGGTGCTGGACCAGGTGAAAGCTGCCATTGCAGGCGATGAAGAGACGAAAACAAAAGTGATTCCCATCTGGCGTCGCTTGCGCAAGGTAGCAGCCGTTGCTGCTTCGGTGTTGCTGATCGGAACGGTTGTTGTGTGGTATCTGAACAGGAGCGAAAGCACAGTTGAAGCAACGCCGGCAGTGGTAGCCACTACCACGCACGACAAACAACCGGCAACGGAAGGCGCCATATTGCAACTGGCTGATGGAAAAGAAATTGTGCTCGACGATGCGAAAGACGGTGCTATTGCCACACAAGGCAATACGCAGATTACGAAAGAAGGAGGCCTGGTTTCGTACAACGACAACAAGCAGGCAGATAAAGTGATGTACAATACGTTGTCAACGCCGAAAGGAAAAACATACAAACTGGAGTTGTCAGATGGATCGAAAGTGTGGCTGAATGCTGCCAGTTCAATCCGCTTTCCTACTGCGTTTACAGGTTGGCAGCGGAATGTTGAAATAACCGGCGAAGTGTATTTCGAAGTGAAGAAAGACGCAGAAATGCCTTTTCATGTTACGGTTGATCAACGCACAACGATAAGCGTATTAGGCACCAGCTTTAATGTGAATGCCTATGACAACGAAGCGTATGTGCGCACCACATTGATTACCGGCAGTGTGAAAATTGAAGCATGGGAGCAGGAACAGCGGGGCAACAGTGTGTTGCTGAAACCCGGCCAGCAGGCGCTGGTGAAAAATACACAGGCTGCCCAATCCTATGGGCAGTCAGGACCTATAACGGTTGTAGACAATGCCAATATCGAGAATGTGATGGGATGGATGAACGGCTATTTCAGTCTCGATGATCTTACACTCGAAGAACTGATGCGTGAAGTGGAACGGTGGTACGATGTAGAAGTAGTGTATGAAAAAGGTATTCCTGTGAAAGCTTTTTTCGGAAAAGTGAACAGGGACCTTTCATTGCTCGATTTCATGGAAGGGTTGAAAGACTGGGGCGTTCGTGGCAGGCTCGAAGGAAACAAGCTTATTATATCTGGAGTTCAATAAGTGAACCGGCATTGAGAAAGCCGGATACCAACCAAAACTAAGCTGACAATGAGACCAATCGCTCTATTGCTGATCACTGCATTCCTGCAGGTGCATGCGTCTGCCATGTCCCAATCCGTTACCTTTTCGGGCAGGAACGTCCCTATGAAAAAACTGTTCCAGGTCATCGAACAACAAACGGGTTATGTTATCTCCGGCGACAGGAACATACTGCTTGCGTCCAAACCGGTTTCGGTTACTGCACAAAATCTTCCGGTAGAACAATTCCTCGACCTCGTTTTCAAAGACCAGGGTATTGCGTATCGCATTCGTGGAAAGAATATTTTTCTTTCGCGCAAGCCGGTCGTTCCGGATGTGAGCCCGCCCGATGGTCCTGTAGTGGAAGCGGCGCCGCCCGCCATTGTTACCGGTACCATTCGTTCGCGTTCGGCTGAATTGCTTATGGGCGTATCGGTGCGGGTGAAGGGCACGCAAATTGGCACCACTACCAATGCACAGGGTTTCTTCCGACTTGCCAACGTTGAAAACAATGCTACATTGCAAATTACCAGCATTGGCTATGAAATGTTTGAACTCACCATCCGTGAGGCAGGCAATGGTTACACAGCGTTTGCTGTGAAGAAAGAACTGCAGGACAATCTCAAAGTAGTGGCAGGGCCTGTAGTGGAAATAGAACTGGTGCTGGAAACCAGCAGCAGCCAGATGAACCAGGTAATTGTAAACGGTTATTCCAACATCAACAAAAATAATTTCACCGGTTCTGCTATTACCGTTACGCGCGAACAGTTATTGAAGGTATCGCCCACCAACGTGTTGCGTACGCTGCAGATTTTCGATCCTTCGTTTAAGGTGCAGGACAACAATAGCCTGGGTTCCGATCCCAACAACATCAATCCCATTTATATTCGGGGCCGTTCGGGTATTGGCGATGTTACATTGCCGGATGATGAAGCGGCTTTATCGCCCACACAACTGCGCAACGATCCCAACCTGCCCACTTTTATTCTCGACGGATACGAAGTGCCGGCACAAAGGATCTTCGACCTCGATCCCACACGCATTGAATCCATCACCATTCTCAAAGACGCTGCTTCAACAGCTATATACGGTTCACGCGCTGCCAATGGGGTAGTGGTGGTGGAAACCGTAAAACCGGTGAGCGGTCGTTTGCGGGTGAATTATTCTTTGAACGGCAGCGTGTCGGCGCCTGATCTTTCCGGCTATCACCTGTTGAATGCAAGAGAGAAACTGGAACTGGAAAAAATGGCGGGGGTGTTTGAACCACGCGAGGGTGAATTGCCAAGTGAATCGCTCAGGCGTGAACAACGTTATTACGCCAAACTGGCCGAGGTGAACCGTGGTGTGGAAACCGACTGGCTGGCGCAACCGCTGCGCACCGGCTTGAACCAGCGGCACAACATACTGGTTGAAGGCGGTTCCAAAGAATTCATATTCGGCGCCGACATCAACATTGCGCGCACACAAGGCGTGATGAAAGGATCGGAGCGTAACAACAATTCCATTGGTTTCTCCATTTCCTACAGGAAGGAAAACCTGATGTTCCGGAACTATATTCAGTGGAACAATATCCGCTCGCAGGAGTCGCCCTTTGGTTCTTTTGCTACTTATGCCGAACAGAATCCTTATGAAACTTTTCTTGACGAAGATGGCAACTACTTATTTGAATTGGGCGATTGGGGCCATCCGGGCGGCAGAGGCAACCCATTGTATGATGCGCACCTGAAAAGTTATAACCGCACCACCCATAACGATTTCTCCAACAACTTCAATCTTCGCTGGACCATTGCCGATGGTTTGCGACTGGATACCCGTGTAGCCATCATGTTGCAGAAAAGCCAGCAACAGGTGTTTAAAGACCCTGCTTCTTACGAGTTCAAAAATGCGGAGTATGATAAGAAGGGAACGAAAAGCATACTGGACGATGAATTGCGCAGTTGGGACTTCAATGCCTTGTTGTTGTATGGAAAAGGTTTCGGCAAACATTTTCTCAACATGACGCTCGGCGCCAATGCGGCACAGAAGGATATGTCGCGATCAGGATTTACCGTGCAGGGATTTTTAACCGGCAATACGGATGATGTAAACTTTGCGGCCGACATTCTCAACAAGCCTACCGGTGATAATGAAAAGAACAGGCTGCTCGGTTTCCTCGCCTCTGCCAACTATACCTTCAACAATATTTACCTGCTCGATTTTTCGGGCCGTTATGATGGCGCCTCACAATTTGGTTCCAACGTGCGCTTTGCACCTTTCTGGTCGCTCGGTGTGGGCATCAATATTCATAACTACCCGGCCATTCAAAGAAAATATCCCTGGCTCACCAACCTGAAGGTGCGTTCCAACTACGGACAGGTGGGTAAGGCCGGATTTTCGCAAAGCGTGTCCAAGAGCACCTACCGGTACAATTTCGAAACCTGGTATGCTTTCGGTATCGGCGCCAACCTGATTTCCATCGCTAACCCCGACCTGGAATGGGAAAAAACAAAAATGTTTGATGCCGGTATCGACATCACCGTGTTCAATAAAATCAGTCTGACAGTAAACTACTACAACAAGAAAACCATTGACCTGATCGGTGATATCACGTTGCCGGCTTCTACCGGTTTCAAATCGTACAAGAGCAACCTGGGTGAAATCCTGAACGAAGGTTTTGAATTGAACGCGCGTTACCAGATTCTCACCACGCGCAATTTCAACCTGAACGTGTACGCTACGGCTGCGCACAACAGCAATAAATTTTTGAAGATCGGCGATGCGCTGAAAGAGTACAACAAACGTGTTGATCAATATTACAAAGATCATCGTGTAGTAAACAGGCCATTGAACAAATACTATGAAGGCGCTTCGCAAACGAGCATTTATGCCATGCAATCGCTGGGCATTAACCCGGCAGACGGAAGAGAAATTTTTCTCGACCGCAATGGACAGGTTACCTACCATTGGGACCAGACGCAACATGTAGTGGTAGGCGATACCGAGCCTGATCTGCGCGGCGCTTTCGGATTTAATTTCAGCTATAAATCACTGTTCATTTTTGCCGGCTTCCTGTACGAATATGGCGGCGATATGTACAACAGCACGCTGGTGCAGAAAGTGGAGAATGCCAATGTGTACAAGAATGTTGACCGTCGCGTGTTCTCTGATCGCTGGCAAAAACCGGGCGACATAACGCATCTGAAGGATATCCGCTTGTGGAATGAGATTACACAGGTAACCTCGCGTTTTGTACAACGCAACAATTATATCGATTTCAATTCCATTACTATCGGATACGATCTTCCGAAGCGTTTCATCAGCAGATGGAATATTCAAACCTGTCGCGTGCAACTCACCAGCAGCGACCTGGGCCGCATTTCCACCATCGATACCGAACGCGGCACCGACTATCCATATGCAAGGACGATCAATTTCACCGTAAACCTTAGTTTTTAACAGGGCTGATCTGTTGCCTGACATAAAATGAACAAGTACACATGAAAAAGTTATCAATCATACATCACAGGATGCGTTTGTCAATGCTGGCCATTGCGATGCTGCTGCTCAGCAGTTGTGCGAAAGACTGGCTGGAACTGGAGCCCAAATCGGAAGTATCGGCCGACGTGTTGTTGCAAACGCCCGAAGGTTTTTCCATTGCGCTCAATGGCATCTATACCAATCTTTCTTCTAAATCACTGTATGGCGAATATCTCACGCATGGACTGGTGGATGTGCTGGCCCGTTGTTACGATCTGAAGAATACGCTGTACGACCAGTTGAAAACCTACGACTATGCTTCCGCAGGCATGGACCAGCGGATCAACAGCATCTGGGCAACGGCTTACACCACCATTGCCAACTGCAATGCCTTGTTGCAGGAAATGGATAAGAAGGATCCGGGGTTTTTCAGGGATTATGAGCGTGCACGACTGGAAGGGGAATTGCTTACCATTCGCGCCTTATTGTATTTTGACCTGCTGCGCCTCTTTGCGCCGGCGCCTGTGGTGCAGGATGCAGTGGCCATCCCTTACTATGCCACGCTTACACATGTGCCCATGCCGGAAAAACCTACCAGCGAGCTGCTACAACTGATCATCACCGATCTAAACCGTAGCAAGCAACTGCAAAAAGATTTTGATACACGGCTGGAAGCCAAAAAGGATTTTCACAGGTTTCGTTTCCGGTTCGGCACGGACCAACGCTTCTTTGGTTATAGCAAACGCGGCTTTCGTATGGGCTACTATGCCACTACTGCGCTACTGGCGCGGGTGGCGTTGTATGCAGGCAACACCCAATTGGCTTATGAAAATGCCATGGAGGTGATCAATGATGAAACGCCTGAAATAGGCGCCACTATTACATTTACGCCTGCCACCGTGATTGATGTAAATGAATACGACCGCTTGTTGTCTGATGACCTGATATTTTGTTTATACCGCCTGGAGCATGAAGAAAGTTTCAACAAGGTTACTTTCCTGTTGCCCAACACCTCGCAGATTTTTGGCGCCGATCTCAATTCAGATTACAGGAAGAAATGTTACCTCTCTGCCGATGGCAGACAATTGCTGAAATACGACCTGGAACAAGAACGCGATGGCGAAATTCTTTCAGCCATCCCCATGATCAGATTGAGCGAGTTGTATCATATCGCTGCAGAATCACTTTACGATAACGATCCGGATGGCGCCCTGCAACTGCTGAATACGTTACGGACCAAACGTGGTTGCACCATTCCGCTTCCTTCTATGCCCGATAAACAGGCTTTCCTAGATGCCATTATCAACGATGCACGCAGGGAGTTTGTGGGCGAAGGTCAGCTGTTTTATCTCTACAAACGTTTGAACAAAACCATACTTGACGAAACCGGCGGCAACCAGACGCTTACCGACAAATTTGTGTTGCCCGTAACTGAAAGATAGTGCTAACAAAAAATTATTTTCTCATGAAACGCTTAAGCGCCATCATCATCCTTTGCTGTTTGCTGTGGAGTTGCAGCAAAGATGCCGTGGACGAATTTGCAGATGCTTCGTTTATATTGCTCGCGAACAGCGGTACAGATACATCCGGGATCAAGCCTGTTGAATATTCCTTTGCTTTTCACCCGGGCGTGGATAAAGACACAGTGCCGGTACTGGTAAAACTGATTGGCCGGTTGAGCGACCAGGACCGCGAAGTGGCCGTTACCGTGGATGAAGCGGCCACTACCGCCTTGCCAACCGATTTTGAATTGCCATCCCCGGTATTGTTGCGGGCAGGCAGACATGTAGACACCATTGCGCTGGTGCTGTACAAATCAGACCGTCTGCTGACAGAGAAATTCAAAATCCGTTTAGTGATCAACGCGAACGAACATTTTCAGCCCGGCCCGGTTGGCAACCGGCAGATTGATATCACTTTTTCCGACATGCTTGCCAAACCGGCCTGGTGGAACAGCGTAGTGGAAACAAACTTTCTCGGCCCCTATTCCGACACCAAATACCGCTTGTTTATTGAAGCAACGGGCATTGCAGACATGACGGATTTGTCGGAAACAGAGCAACGCGCCTATGCCATCATCTTTCGCGATTTCCTGGCCCGCGGCCGTGAAAACGGAGAAGTGTATGAAGACGAGAACGGCCAGATTAACGTATCGCCCAATTTATTCTGATGTTTTAATTCGATCAACCGATCAAAGCTGCTGCAATGAATATGAAACAAATTACACGCTATAGCCTCATCATAGGACTGATGATACTGTCAGCTTCCTGTTACAAGGACAAAGGCAACTATACCTATGAAGAGTTAAACAAAGTGACCATCGTGTTTGCGCATGGAGAGTTTTTAAGTCCACGCGCAGCCGACACCTTGCATATTGAACCCAAATTGATTTACCGCGGCGATACCATCATGGCCAGCACGGTTGCTGATGAATTCAATTTTACCTGGTATTGCAACAATGTGGAGATCAGCACCGGCCCCGTACTGGACTATGCGGTGCGCGACCTCACCGGCATCAGGCCCTATGTGAAACTGAAGCTGGTAAACAAAAATGATGAATCTACATTCCTGGCAGGATTTTTTTGCGATATCATCCCGGCTTATTTGTATGGATGGATTGTAGTAACCAAAAAGGACAACCGAAGCATTATCTCCTTTATTGACCCTACCACCTATGAAGTGACGGCTGATTTCTACACCACCATGTCCGGCGAAGAACTGGGGCCGAATGTAGTGGAGGTAAAAGAGCACTGGATGGCAGGCAGCGGGCTTACCAATCCCGGCAATGTACTTATTATACGTAACGATGCTGCCGGAAATATTGAACTGGACGGCACCAACCTTAACCCGATTTACAACACTAATAATTTCTTCCTGGGCAACACACTGCCGGAAGATTTTCGTCCGCGAGGAGAGTTTTACATGTGGGATTACAGTATGATGCTGGATGATAACGGGAATATTTATACGAGGAAACATGTAAACAATGCGTTCTCGCAGTCAGGTGTGTATCCCAACAAACCCATGTTTATACCCAATGGCGTGAAGTTCGATAAGGGCTGGAGCGGTACTTACCTGAGCGGACAAACCATTCTGTACGATAAAACCAAGGGACAACTCTGGCTCGGTTCAGACCGCGGGTTGGTATTGCCCGTTGTGTATATGCCCGGTCCGCCCATACCGCCCGGCACCACGTTGATAGACGCCATGGACAAAGAACTGGTGTATGTGGGCAAACTGCAGCAGGGTCGCTTCACTTCTTCTTACTATCTCATATTCTTTGATGGCAGCCAGCACTACGTACAAAAGATTATGGTGATTGACCAGTTTTATACCGTACAGGCAGTGTTTATGGGTGAAATGCCTTTTGGAGCTGGCAATGCCAATGCGCAGAGTGTTTTCTGCCAGTTGCCGCGCATCGAAAGCTATATGTTCTATTCAGGCGGCAGCGACAACAAAACGCTGTACCTGTATGAACACGGACCAGGTATCAGCTCGGAATACTACACATTCGATTCTCCCATCAAAACCATCACGCAAAGCCAGAGCGAAGTGATGGGCGTGCAAACGCATGACCAGTTGATGGTAGGATTGGAAAACGGCGACCTGTACATTCTGGGCATTCTGTCTGACCACATTACAGACCCTTCAAAACGACTGATCAAAAAAATAGAACTGAATCAAGGCGTACCAGTAACCACGATGTATAAAGTAGGTTTTGGCTTTACGCAAATGTAACCGGCATATGAAACACCCTATTATAAAAACTGTTCAACTATCGCATCGTTATACCGCTCAATGGGCCATTCGTGATATTGATTTCGAAATCCCGGAAAAAGGTATATACGGATTGCTGGGATCGAACGGATCGGGAAAGTCTACCATGATGAACATTATGTGCGGCGTGCTGAAACCGACAAAAGGTGATGTATTTATCAACGGCATCAACATGCGCACCGACCCTATTGCAGCGAAAGGACTGATGGGATTTCTGCCACAGCGTCCCCCGCTGCACATGGACCTGAATGTAGAAGAATACCTCACGCACTGCGCCGGGCTGCGGTTGATACCGCGCAAACAACAGGCGCAGGCCGTAAACAAGGTGCTGGACCAGTGTGGCATTACGCATTTCAGGAAAAGGCTTATACGCAATTTGTCCGGCGGTTACCAGCAACGTGTAGGCATTGCGCAGGCCATCATTCACAACCCTGAACTGGTGGTGCTGGACGAACCTACCAATGGCCTTGATCCCAACCAGATTCTGGAAATCCGCAACCTCATCAAGGAAATTGCAAAGGAAAGAACGGTGATTCTTTCTACCCACATGCTTTCCGAAGTGCAGGCAGCCTGTCATTACATCCTGATGCTGGCAGAAGGCAGGGTAGTATTCTCCGGCACTGTAGAAGAATTTGACCGGTACGCTGCACCAGGCGCCATCATGCTTTCCATGCTCGACCCACGTGGCGTGGAAGAACTGAAACGGCTGAACAATGTGCTGGACGTGGAGCCGCTGGGCGGCACGCGTTACCGCGTGAAAGTAGATAATGTAGACGATATGCTGGAAACCATCATCCAGCACAGTGTGCACAATGGCTGGCGACTGAAGGAGATCAATGCAGAGAAAAACTCCATGGATACCATTTTTGCTGAATTGTCTAAAAAGAAATCAAGGCCCTGAAAAACAAAAAACAGCGCCACCCGATGCTTGTTGTCATGTGTGATAATGAGCATCGGTGATGGTTGTTGCTTTAGCCCACAACAATTAAAAATGTTCGAATGAAGCAAGCTATAAGAATTGCCCGTACCGAATTGCAGTTGCTATTTTATTCTCCCATTGCCTGGCTTATCCTGATTGTGTTTACCATACAGGCCGGCATTGTATATACCAGCGCATTGGAAGGACTCGTGAATGTCAAGGAACTCGGATATAAACTCAATGGCGTTACGCTTGATTTATATACTGATCCCTGGCGTGGATTCTATTCCAAACTGCTTGGTTACCTCTACTTTTATATTCCGCTGTTAACGATGGGCATGATGAGTCGTGAACTGAGCAGTGGTTCTATCAAACTATTGTATTCATCTCCCATCAGCGATGCACAGATCATTTTCGGAAAGTTCATGTCCATTGCAGTTTATGCGTTGCTGATGACTTTCGTTGTTTTTCTCTTTACGCTGTACGGCGCATTCATCGTAGAAAACTTCGATTTCCCTGCTACCCTGACTGGCCTGTTGGGCATTTTCCTGCTGATCTGTGCCTATGGTGCGGTAGGACTTTTCATGTCGAGCCTCACTTCTTACCAGGTGGTGGCAGCCATGGGGACCTTTGCAATATTTGCGGTGCTGAACTATACCAGCCAGTTGTGGCAGGATGTTCCTTTTGTGCGCGATATCATGTACTGGTTGTCTATCAGCGGCAGAACGAATGAATTTATAGGCGGTATTATCAGCAGTGAAGACCTGATTTATTTCTTTACAGTCATTGCACTGTTCCTGGGATTGTGCATATTTCGCTTTCGCGCCGTGCGACAGAAAACACGCTTCTCTGCTTCGCTGGGCCGTTATGCATTGGTGATTGGCGGCGCCGTGACCATCGGGTATGTAAGTTCCCGCCCGGCGTTGATGTACTTTTACGATGCTACGCGCACGAAGTTGCGTACGCTAACCAAAGCCAGCCAGGACATTGTAGCCAAAGCCAAAGGTGGTTTAACCATAACTACCTATGCCAACGCGCTGGATGAAGACCGCCTGCTGTGGATGGGTATGCCACGGGCAGAACTGGACGATATGCGCCGGTTCAGGGAATACCTGCGGTTCAAGCCGGAAATCAAAATGAAATATGTGCGCTATTTCGCCAAGGGCAACAACGAAAAATCATTGAACCAACGCTATCCGAAGCTCACCGATATGCAGCGCATGGGTAAGATTGCGCAAACTTACGGGGTGGATTCCACGATATTTTTACCCGTTGACCAGCTTGGCAGTATAAAAGAAACATTGAAAGAAGAAAATTTCCGGCATGTAAAAGTATTGGAGCGTGAAAACGGGCAGCAGTCGGTGCTTCGTGTGTTCAATGATCCCATGCTCTTCCCCTCCGAAGCAGAAATCAGCGCGGCCATCAAACGCATTGTGATGGACCTGCCTAAAGTAGGTTTTGTAGGCGGCCATGGCGAACGCGACTGCATCGGGGAAGGCGACCGTGATTACAACAAATTTGCCCGTGAGCAAACCTTCCGTTATGCACTCATCAACCAGGGCTTCGACTTCGAGCAGCTTACGCTGGACCAGCCGGTGCCGGCGCATATCAGCATACTGGTGATTGCCGATGTAAAAACAGCCATGCCGGTAGCGCACCTGGAAAACCTGAAACAATTTGTGGCGCGCGGCGGAAACCTGCTTATAGCAGCAGAACCCAAACGCCAGGAAGCCATGAACCCGATAACCGAAATGTTTGGTGTGCACCTGATGGACGGCAGATTGGTAAAACCCAACAAAAACTACCAGGCAGACCTGCTGTTTATTCGCGCCACTAAAGATGCTGAGCAATATTCCTCGGCCTTTCGTACCATACGCAGAAACAACCAGGTAATTACCATGCCTTCTGTTGTGGGGCTTCAGTACGATAGTGCCGCCGCTAAAGGATTTACTGCCCGGGCATTGCTGGCCACTGATTCTGCAGGTGTATGGAATGAACTGGAAACCGTTGATTTTGTAGATGACAGCGTGGTGTTGAACACTGCTGCAGGAGAAACACATGCCAACAATGTGGCCACGGCCCTTGCGCTGAGCCGCCAATTGAATGGTAAAGAACAAAAAATAGTAATTCTGGGCGATGCAGATTGCATCAGCAACGGAGAACTGAACCGTTCGCGCAAAGATATTTTTGCCGGAAATTTCCTGTTGATAGTAGGCGCTTTCAACTGGCTGTCTGATTATGAAGCGCCGGTGGAAGTGACGCGCCCGCCATTTACGGATAACAACATCTACATTGGTAAATCAGGATTTAAAATTACCAAAGTAGGATTTACGGGTATACTGCCTGCCATCATGGTGATCAGTTATTTAGTGATCTGGTTCCGCAGAAGAAGGCAATAGTGAAGTATGTTTTGTGTGAGGCGGATGGAATATACTAAACCATAGCAAGGCCAGCAGTATGATCAGTTCGCCCAGTGTGTGTCGCATTTTAATAAAAGGTGCGTCCGCTATTTCCAGTAACACGCCTATGGCAAGCAGTATATACAAAACTTTTTGCCGTGGGTTGTACAAAGAGGCGCACAGCAGTAAAGGAAACATCCACTGTATGGCATAGTATTCAATCCTTCGGATAGGAGAGAAGAAATCAGCAAGCATATACAGGCAGAAACCGAAAATTGCAGCATGTGCAATGTTGAAGTTGGCTGCCTGTTTGCTTTCATAATAGAACAGCGCAACAAGCAGCATCCAGCTAACAGCCAGGCTGATGATCAGCGTTTTTTCAGAAAGATTAATGTGAAAGATATTCTTTGCAATGGAGCTGATATTGGAAAACTCAAATTTCCAGTCAATGTAATTTTTTTTCATTTCGTCCCTGATGGAATCCTGATGCCAGCCTTCCCATTGGTGAATATAAGGAGGTTGATAGGCATCCATTCTTTCTTCCCGGTCAGGGCTCATATGGTCTTTCATATGTGCCGCAATGCTTTTTTTGTAATCCGCCCATAAACTTCTTTCTGTCGGGCTCAGCAAACTATAACCAGCTAATAGCAGTATGGGCGCCAGAAAGCAGATCAAATATTTTGCAGAGAATTGTTTCCGGAGCAGCAAAAACGGCAGGAAAAAAACAATGGCAGATGGTCTGGTGAATACAAATGTAGCCGCGAGGCAGCCGGCAAGCAAGGCAAACGTGACACTATTCTTTCGGCGCAGGCAAAATACCAATGCCATTGCCAGGAATGGGATTACAATGTAGTACTGTCCCAGGTACACATGCAGCTGCCAGGCAACTGTAAACAGGCCGAGTATTCCTGTAATGGCCACTGCCCACCGTTGCCAATAGGTAGTTGCCAATGAAAAGGCGATCAATACACAGGCTATGAATAAACAGTATTCTATGCCGAGCCATATTTTGGATAGCTGTCGTTGCGGCAAGTTGGCAATGGGGTACAACAGGTGATGAAAGAAAGGCGAAGCGGTGATAGCGTTGGTGTAAGTAGTGTCCAGTTTGATAGGGTCGTAATAACGAATGCCATCTTCGGGCTTCCATTTGTAAAAGTAAGGGAGCTTTCCATCCATTTGCAACCGGGCGCCTACTATACGGTTGCGCAGATCGACGGTATACTGTTTCTCTCTCTCCATGTCCCTGTTCACACACCAGGCGAACGCAGCAGCACACAGGATGCCCATCAGCAAGAAGCTCAGCTTACTTTTCTTCATGATACTCCTGTTCCATATTAATGTTCCAGATTGCTTCCCGGTCCGGTATGTTGTTGATAATGTGTTTAACGGTTTGTATGGCCGTCATCATACTATGGTCGGTATTGTTGTACCGGTGCATACCGTTTCTGCCAATATTGTATAAGTTAGAAAATTTATTGAGATAGTTTTTTATTTCGTCAAACCGGTTATAGGTGCCGGTATAGGAGGGATAAGCCTTTTCTACTTTCACCACAGTATGGTCCAGCACATCTTCCTTATTGATAAACCCGATTTTTTCGAGTTCTTCCATGGCGGTGCGTGCAATGGCTTCATCGCTTTTATTCCAGAACGGATCACCGGCATTGCAGAAATATTCCACGCCGATCCACATGGTGGAAGGATCGTGCACCATATGCGGGCTCCAGTTGTTGAAGATTTGCAATCTGCCTGCTTTGATGGAACCATCCTGCAGGTAAATCCAGTTGTCCTGCAAGGTGCCGTCTTTGGCGGATGCATCCGGAATGGCTTTTTTTATCAGCAAACCTGCAATGATAAAATCGCGGTACGTTAAGCCGTTGGCGAGTTGCCGGATGGTGGTATCGGGAAAAGGATGTTGCAGGTTATTGATCAATTGCTGGATAGGCATGGTAGCAATGAAGAGATCGCCTTTTTCTTCGCGCACAACGCCAGTGCGTTTATCTCTTACCTGGATATGCTGGATGATGTTGTTGCTGTCTGACTGCAAACCGACTACTTCAGCAGACAAATGAATTTTTCCGCCGAGGCGTTCTATTTCGGCCGCAACGGTTTCCCACATTTGCCCCGGGCCGTATTTGGGGTACAGGAACTGTTCAATAAGGCTGGTGCTGGTGCCTTTTTGGTTGATGCTGGTGTTGGTGGAGAACAGTGATTTGAAGGCCTGCACTATTACTTTGCCGATGTTGAGGTCTTTCACACGCTGATAGCCCCAACTGGCCGGCAGTTCTTCGCATTTCACGCCCCACACTTTTTCTGTATAGTCTTTAAAAAAAGTGTGGTACAATTCTTTACCGAAACGATTTTCGAAAAATTGCGCCAGCGTTGTTTCCGGTTGGTGCGGGAATAATTTGGCTTTGCCATAATACCAGGCTATGCGCAGCATTTTTACGAATCCCAGTTTTCGTATAGTGCTCAGGTTTAGTCGCAGGGGGTAATCGAAAAACTTTTTGTTGTAGAATATCCTCGACTTTCTTTTCCTGATCAGCATATCCGGTTTGGCGGACAAGGGGGCGGATGTTGTGAATGTTTTTTCTTTATTGTGATAATGAATATGAACGGTTTCGTTGTGGGCACTATTTTCCAGCGCAAGGAATTGTAGCCACCAGTTGATGATTTCATCAGACTTTGAAAAGAAGCGGTGTCCGCCGATATCGATCCGGTTATTTTTATAGTTGATGGTTTTGGAGAGTCCGCCTACCTGGTTGTCTGCTTCGAATATGATGGGAATAATGTCTGATTTTGTCAGCAGTTCATAGGCAGCCGTGAGTCCGGCTGGCCCCGCGCCAATGATGATGGCAGTTTTTGGATTTGTCTGGCTGACGGAATTATTCACCATAGGCATGCGAAATGACGCTGTCTTTTTCAGGGATATTGAACGGGATCAATTTTATTAATGACTTAACGCGCAAAGTAAGGGATTTTTTGGAAGAGCGCTGGTTGAAAGCTTAGGTGCTGTGAGGATTTGCTGCTGCGTGGAGTGTTGTGGAGACATTTTTGCAATAAATACTACTTCCATGTGGAGGCGCCAGCAACCTCTTACTGCCTCAACAATGTTGCATGGGTGGGGGGCCACACCCTCCTAAAACAAAAATATTATGTACCACACCAAAACCATCCACGATCTTATCGACATCCTGGAAATCTACCTTGAACCTGCCGTACGCGAATACCCCCGTGGCCGGGAAATTCTCGCCCGTTTTCCGGAAGCCCGTTTAACCGAAGTCCCTTCCCATTGGAAAATTCCCTCTCTCCACGGTTTCGAAGGCTCCGTAGAAAACTGGCTGAAAATAAAAAGGAATGTGCTGATTCTCGGCATCAAGAAAAGTCTCACCGCCCGTCCCAATACCCGCAGTTCCAATTTCGTATCCCCATCAGAATCCAACGGCTGCACCATGTCCTGCTCCTACTGTTATGTACCACGCCGGAAAGGCTATGCCAATCCCATCACATTGTTTGTAAACATCGAACAAATCATGGGCTACCTCGTACGCCATGCCCAACGCCAGGGACCCAAACCACAACCCGATCCCATTGATCCCTTCTACTGGGTATATGAAATTGGCGAAAACGGCGACTGCTCTGCTGATGCCGCCCTCTGCGACAATGTAAAAGACCTGGTGACTCTTTTCAAAACCATACCCAATGGCAAGCTCACGTTCGCCACCAAATTCGTCAACCGCGATCTGTTGCACTACGACCCACAAGGGAAAACACGCATCCGTTTCAGCCTCATGCCACACAAACTCAGCAAACTGGTAGATGTACGCACCACGCCCATCAGTGACCGCATTGATGTAATGAATGAATTCACTGCTGCCGGTTATGAAGTGAATGTAAATTTCTCACCTGTTATTTATTATGAAGGATGGGAGCAGGACTGGCTTGAACTATTTAAAGAACTGAACGATAAACTGGATGCACCTACCAAAGAAGCGCTTATCTGTGAAATTATTTTTCTTACCCACAATGAACAGTTGCATCATGTGAACATGGGCTGGCACCCGAAAGCAGAAGAATTGTTGTGGACGCCTGAATTGCAGGAATTCAAATACAGCGAAACAGGCGGTCGCAATGTGCGGTATAAAAGGGGATTGAAAGCCAGGCTGGTAAATACGTTGGTGGAAATGGTGAAGAAAGAGTTGCCGTATTGTGGCGTCCGGTACGCTTTTTAGACTGCCCCGCTTTTTATCCATGTTTTTTCACCCTCCCTCTCTACTTTTTTCCTTCTCACGTGTCTTTATATCCGGATCATGTGCACTCCTGGCTTTTACAGCACAGGAAAACGATTGTATTGCCATAACTGTATGGCGTCCAGGCGGGATTCCCCGGGTGGGTTGTATTGTCAACGCATTTGTATTGCTGGGCAGGAAATCCCAGCCTGGTGCTGTACCCTTATTAACTGAAAGCAGTCGCCCGGTGAATACGCAGCAGCCTTCGTAATCATTAAACTGCCATACGATGAAAAAAACAGTTTTCATGAGCATACTTTGCTGCACAGTATGCTCCGTTGCTTTGCCACAATACACACTGGACTCTACACGCCGGATGTCGCCGGGAGTAGTAAGAAAAAGTTATTCCACTACTTCTCCCAACAGGATTCATGTGATGGAAATCAGTTTTTCCGAATCCACCGTGCAACTGCAGGCCGTTAAATCTGCCGGTGTCATTAACGGTCCCAAGCAAACAGTGCCGCAGATGTACGCGGCGCATGATCATTTTAACCGCCACGATGTAACAGCAGGTATCAATGCAGATTTTTTTACCAGCCAGGGACCGCAATACAATCCACGACATATGATGATAGGTGACGGAGAAATACTGTGGGATACCATGCTGAACCGTACCGTATTTGGTATTACCGAAAACAGAACGCCCTTTATCACCAAGTTGAACGAAAGTTATAGTGTCACTGCCGGAGGTTCGTCCTTTACCATCAGGCATATCAACCGGGCGAGGAATGCCAATGAACTGGTTTTGTACAATCGCTTCAAAGGCAGCTCTACCGGCACTTCCAGCGGAGGAACGGAATTGAGAATTGAGCCGGTGGACGGTGTGAATGCCTGGAAAGCCAATGCCTCTATTCAATGCAAAGTATTGGCAAAATCCACTGCAGGCAATCTGTCGTTCAGCCCCGGTCAGGCTGTTCTTTCAGGAGTAGGAGCGGCCAAAACATTTCTCGATGCCATCAATGTAAATGATGTAATTACCCTCAACCTGCAGGTGCTTACCACCCCTTCGGGCATTACCAATATTAAACAACTCACCGGTGGCTGGACGAGGCTGGTGCTTGATGGCGCCAACTGTGTTACAGCCAGCGTGGCTGATGAAGGCGGCCCCGTGCCCAATGACCTGGCACCCCGAACAGCCGTTGGTTTCAATGCGGCCAAAAACAAAGTGTATTTTGTGGTGGTGGATGGAAGAAATCCCGGTGTAAGTGTAGGAATGACACTTAATCAACTGGCTAACTTTATGATATACCTCGGCTGCTATCAGGCGCTGAACCTTGATGGCGGCGGCTCTTCCACCATGGTGGGCAATGGCAAGCTGGTGAACGATCCTTCCGATGCCGGTGGCGCCCGGGAAGTGGCCAGTGCACTGCTGGCGTATCTTACCAGCATTACATTGGATGATTTTGAAAACGGCGTTGGACATTTTAACCGTCCGCCTACCTATAGCAGTACTACCGTTGGCGTTTCCACCTCCTCTGTTGTAACAAATGCCCTTACCTGTCATAGCGGCAATTATTCACTGATCGTAAAATTGTACGACAATCCTTCTTCCAGCGCCAACTGGAAAGTGCGGTTGTTATCGGGAAGTGGAGAACCATCCAACAACCGCTATTTCCCAGGTACCGGCACTTTCAGTTTTTATATGAAAACCAATACGGCCAATACAGGCGCCAAAGTGCGGATATGGCTGGATGATAATGATGGTACAGAACTTTCACCGCAGCTGGATGTGATCAATGATGGGCAATGGCACAAGTATGTGTGGAGCCTTTCCAATTACAACGGTACTTCTACCGATGGCGGCAATGGCGTTATCAACAGTTCAGGCGCACGGCTCGATGCTATAGAATTTTCACAACCCAACACATCGCAAACCTGGTTCATTTTTATCGATGATATCATGGTAGACCCGAACGGCACAGCAGGCACCGGCACTGCCCGCATGAACGTTGCTGCAGCGGAAGAAGAGGAAGCACCGGTGCTGCAAGAGCCATCGCCGGCATTGATGATATATCCCAATCCGGGAAAAGGTTTTTTTACACTGGACCTGAGCAACTATACACTGACTTCTTGCGACATACAGGTATTCAACAGTCTTGGCAAATTGGTATTCAGCAGAAAAGCAACACAGGGCGGCATACAAAAGCTTGATTTGTCGCATTTGAAATCAGGGCTTTATTTTGTACAGGTTCGTTCAGATACATTTAATAAAACCGATAAGCTTATTATTGAATGAAAAAACTAAACCTTTTAATTGCTACCCTATGGCTGATGGGTGCGGCCTTCGCTCAACAACCCCATTTCCGTGTGATCACCTACAACATCCTGCAGGGCATGCGGCTGGATTCTGCAGACGGTAAACCCGCTTTTGTAAACTGGGTGCGCCAGCAGGCCCCTGATGTATTGGCGCTGCAGGAGGTGACCGGCTTCACCCAGGAATCGCTGGAAAAACTGGCGGCAGCCTATGGACATCCCTATGCCGTATTGCTGATAGAAGGCGAAAAATATCCCGTTGCCATTACATCCAGATACCCGATTGTGAATGTGCAGAAAGTGACGGACAATATGGACCGTGGCTTTATCATGGCGCGTATAAAAGACTACAACATTGTATCGCTGCATTTTACGCCCTTTGATTATCGCCAAAGGAGAAAAGAAGTGGAAGTGTTGCTCGATTATGTTAAAGCGCAGCCTGACCCGAAGCGGTGGATTATCATGGGCGATTTCAATACAGTGTCTCCGGTAGATTCTGCGCATTACAGCGACGGGAAGTTAATAGAGGGCTTTAAGGCCTATGAAGCAAAGTATCCACCGAGAAAGAAACTAGTAGATGGCGCATTGGATTACACCGTGATTCAAAAAATAATGGACAATGGTTTTACGGATGTTGTGCGAAAAAAATATAACGCGTTTGTAAAAACAATTCATCCCAGGCGATTCGAACCTAAGAATAAACCGGATGTGTCTTCCCGCATTGATTTTATTTTCGTAAGCAAAGACCTGGTACGAAAAATAGCTGATGCTAAAGTAGTGGTGGACACCTTCACCGATAACCATTCCGATCACTATCCCGTATTGTTAGACCTGAAAACAAAGAAATGACCAACCGACTGAGAGCGATTACCCTTTGCTGCGTAGTACTATTTATTATTCCGTTCAGCAGCCTGGCTTTTTTAAAAACGGATGAAATATTACTGAAGAAGAATTTTTATCTGTTGTATTTGCTGGAAGAAAAAAAGATTCGTTTCAACGGAACTGTTTTCCTCGAAGTACGCAATCGGTTATACAATGATGCGCGCAGTTTGCAATGTTCCGATGCCCTCTGTTACAGCAACGCTCTGCAATTTAAGCCGGAAGAAATCCAATCTATCGGCGACGAACTGGTCCGGTTGACAGGTGTGGACAAACGAGTAAGCAAGTTGATCAGTGCCTTACGAAAATCGCATGCTTATCACTTATACGATGCTGAAAGCGATACGGGTTTTATCCGTAAGGTGTGGCAGGCTGATGCCAATGGCATTGCGTACATCCTCAATACCTATATTGCAGGTGCAGCGCCGCTGTACCCGAAAATTGACGCCATCAGTTTTGAGAAAGACAGCCCGGAATTGCTGCAACAAATCAATGCGCACGTACAAAAAATTACCGCAGCGGAACATCCTGCTTTTTACCATATCCCATTGATGATGGCATTGGAAGCGTTGCGGATAAACGGACGCGATGAAGCAGCACGCTATGAACTGCTAACCGGTGGTGAAAATGCTGCGGCATACAAGCGGGCAAAAAAAATCAACTGGCAACAGTATGCCTACACCGCTATCCTGGTGCCGGGCAGGGGGCCGGAAGAACCTGGCGTACGATTACATCCCGATGCTGTGCGGCGCTGCGATAGTGCGGTGATCCGATTTCGCGAAGGCAAAGCGCCCTTTTTGATTTTATCAGGCGGACATGTGCATCCCAATAAAACGCCCTATTGCGAGGCAATTGAAATGAAAAAATACCTGGTAGAAATGCAGCACATTCCGGCCGATGCCATCATTATTGAACCGCATGCACGGCATACTACCACCAACCTGCGCAATGCCACGCGATTGGTGTACCATTTCAATATGCCCATGGATAAACCGCTGCTGATCGTTACAGACGCCAGTCAGAACGGTTATATCAATGGCAATATGGGTAATAAAGTACTGAAGGAACTGGGCTATCTGCCCTATGCGTCTATCACGAAGCTGAGTAACAATGAAACCGCGTTTGTTCCTTCATTCACTTCCCTGCAAATCAATTCACAGGATCCGCTGGATCCGTAACCTTTAATTAACCTGTAAGATGAAGAAAACTTTTTTGTTTATAGCCATTATTGTTTGTTGTACTGTAGCGCCATCCTATGCGCAACAAAATATCCGGTATGTAGATGCCGCAGAACTGTTGATGATCGGCAAAGCCAAAGTAACAGACACCCTGTATCACCGCATCAGCGCCAGCGATACGCGCGCCATGCCGGATGCAATCAAACGACTTGCCAAACGCAGTGCCGGCATTGCCATATTGTTTGAAACCAACTCCACCAGTATTCGTGCCAAATGGAAGCTGCATGAAGAAGTGTATAGGGCCAACATGACTCCTGCAGCGCATAGTGGTCTTGACCTGTATTGTTTGCGCAATGGCAAATGGCAATTTATAAGGGTGGCGCTGCCGGACAAGGGAACGTCTCAATTGCAAGTGATTGTTGAGCGTATGGACAGCACGCTCAAGCAATTCATGCTGTACCTGCCGCTGTACAATACGGTAGATTCGCTGCAGATTGGCATAGACAACAATGCTATCATACGATCACCTGCCACACCTGCTATTGACACTTCGAAGCGTGTGGTGATTTATGGTTCCAGTATTGTGCAGGGAGCGAGCGCCAGTCGCCCGGGTATGGCTTATCCGGCGATATTACAAAGACAATTTGGATATGATTTCATCAACCTCGGTTTCAGCGGCAGCGCCAAAATGGAACCGGCGCTGGCGGAGTACCTGGCTACGGTGCGTGCGGATTGTTTTGTGCTGGATTGCATTCCGAACCCTACACCGCAACAGATTGAAGAACGATCTTATCCCTTCATAAAATACCTGCTTACGCACCGGCCGGAAGTACCCATTATCATTGTAGAAACGGTATTCAGGGAAAATGCGCACTGGGACCAGCGGTTGGGCGAGCGGGTAAGAGCGCAGAACAAAGCCATCCGGCAAACCTGGGAGCAGTTGAAGAAAGAAGGATATAAGAACATTTATTATGTTGAATCTTCGCTGCTGACAGGGAACGATCATGAAGCTACAATAGATGGCGTGCATCTTACTGACCTGGGCTTTAGCCGCATGGCGGCTGCACTGCAACCGGTAATAAAGAAAGCATTGCAGAAAAAATAAAGGCGGATATTTTTATTGAACCATAGCGGCACAGATTACCTTTCACCTCTGTGCGCCTCCGTGATTCCGTGCCGCTGTGGTTTAAAAAAACCAACTCATTTTTCACCCTCACCTTATCGATTTTCACCGGAAACATGGCAACTTCTCAAAATTGATTACTTTTCACTATAAAAAAGTAATCATGTCCATACGACCGGTAAACCCCTGTACGATTGCGTCTATACTAACAAGTGTTATTTTTACACTTGCAGCCTGCAACCTGACACCCAAAGATGTACGGATCAAGCAAATGCCTCCTTTGAAAGCTGCGCAATTTGCTGCATCGGTAGATTCCTCTTTCAAAGCACAGCTGCCCGACAGCAACCTCGTCCTTAACCTATGGGGCATCGACTCGCTTGTTATTTCTCCCATTGCCATTGATATTGATGATCAGGGCAATCTTTACTACACCACCACCGACCGGCAAAAGAATTCAGAATTTGATATCCGTGGTCACCAGGACTGGGAGATCCCTTCTATTGCGCTTCAATCCATCGAAGACAAACGCGCTTTCCTGCGCAAATACCTGGCGCCTGAACTGAGCGCGCAAAACACCTGGCTGAAAGACCTGAATGGTGACGGCTCGCACGACTGGCGCGACCTTACCATAGAAAAAGACAAAGTATTTCGCCTTACAGATACCGATGGCGACGGCGTGGCAGACGAGGCGCAACTGGTAGTACACGATTTTCATGATGAAGTAACCGATGTGGCCGGTGGCGTGCTGAAAGAAGGTGAGGATTTGTTCGTGAGCATCGGCCCCGATCTCTGGCGCATGAGAGACAAAAACGGCGACGGCATTGCCGATGACAAAGTATCGATCTCTCACGGTTATGGCATTCATATCGGTTTCAGTGGTCATGGCATGTCGGGCGTGGAAATGGGTCCTGACGGAAGAATTTACTGGCAGATAGGCGATATCGGTTTTAACGGCGTAGACCAAACAGGTAAAAGATGGGAATATCCCAACTGCGGGGTGATTGCGCGAAGCAATCCGGACGGCAGCGATTTTGAAATCTTCGCCTTCGGCTTGCGCAACACGCATGAATTTGCATTTGATGAATATGGCAACCTCATCAGCGAAGACAACGACGGTGACCATGCCGGAGAAAAAGAAAGACTGGTGTATATCGTAAACGGCTCCGATGCCGGCTGGAGAGCCAACTGGCAATACGGCAAATACCGCGATACGGAAAACAATACCTATAAAGTATGGATGGATGAAAAAATGTGGATGCCCCGCTGGGAAGGACAGGCTGCCTACATCGTTCCCTGCATAGCCAACTACGTAAGTGGTCCGGCGGGTTTTGTGTACAATCCCGGAACTGCATTGAGTGATGCGTACAAAAACAATTTCTTCGTAGCAAAATTTGTGGGCAATCCGGCACAATCTGGTGTATATGGATTTACCTTAAAACCCAAAGGCGCGGGTTTTGAACTGGGCGAAGATAAGCTGGTGGTAGGCGGTATTTTACCAACCGGGCTTGATTTTGGTCCTGATGGTGCGCTGTACATAGCCGACTGGATCGATGGCTGGGAAACGCACGGCTACGGTCGTATCTGGAAACTGGACGACAAGCGCGGTAAAGGCAGTGCAGACCGTGCGCAAACCAAAACATTGCTGGCCGCAGATTTTACCAAAAAGAAAGCGGAAGAACTGGGCCAATTGCTTTCCTATGCAGATATGCGCGTGCGGTTAAAAGCTCAATTTGAACTGGCAAAACGAAAAGCAGATGGGGAAACGATTTTCAAAAATACTTTGGTGCCCTCCTCGCCGCAACTGGCACGCATCCATGCCATTTGGGGAATAAGCCAGATGGCGCGCAAAGACAAAAAATATGCGCAACACCTGCTGCCCCTGCTGAAAGACCAGGACCCCGAAATACGGGCGCAGGCAGCCCGCTGGCTGGGCGATATGAAATACAAGGAAGCCGGTGATCAGTTGTTGCCCTTATTGAAAGATTCGTATAGCCGTGCCCGTTTCTTTGCTGCCGAAGCATTGGGTAGAATTGAATACGGGCCCGCCATCGCGCCGCTTATTGATTTGTTGCGCAGCAATAATGATGAAGATGTATATATCCGTCATGCCGGCAGCCTGGCACTGGCAAGAATTGGTAAGCCGGAGCCGGTGATCGCTTTATCGAAAGATACTTCGCGTGCGGTAAGAATTGCTGCCGTAGTGGCTTTGCGGAGGATGGAGCATCCGGGCATCGCTGAATTTTTGAAAGACGCCGATGAATTCATTGTTACAGAAGCTGCCCGCGGCATCAACGATGATCTTTCTATCAAAGATGCATTGCCTGCCCTGGGCAATTTGTTGACAACAACGCGCTTTACCAATGAAGCGCTGATCAGGCGCTGCATCAACGCCAACCTGCGCGTAGGCACTTCAGAAGCCTTGCAGAACCTGGTGGATTATGCCATGCAAACGAACAATCCGCCTGCCATGCGCGCGGAAGCTATTGATGCATTAAGCACCTGGCCCAAACCCTCCGTGCTGGACAGGGTGGACGGAAGATATCGTGGCGTAATTGAAAGAGACCCTACAGAAGTAAGAACAAAAGCTGGCACTCCATTAATGCAATTACTGAACAGCAGCGAAGTGCGGGTGAAGTTGAGCAGCATCAAAGCAGTAAGCAAACTGAAGATTGATCAGGCAGCTGATGGCTTGATGGCTTTGCTGAAAAATGACAAGGAATCGCGCGTGCGAGTGGAAGCGCTGAAGGCGCTGGCTGCGTTGAACTATGAACATATCGGAATGGCCATTGAACAGGCCATTGCGGATAAAGACAAAGTAGTGCGCATTGCCGGTATAGACCTGATGCCGAAGATGAATATTTCGAAAGAACTGATGGTTTCGTTGCTGAAGCATGTAATCAATACAAGAACAACCGAAGAACAACAGGCTGCTTTGTTAACGTTAGGCAATCTGCCGATAGAATATTCCGGCAAAGTATTAACAGAACTGCTGCAAAAGATGGCCGCCGGAAAACTTTCTTCATCCATTTACCTCGAACTGGCAGAAGCCATAGACAGCACCGGCTCCTCAGAACTGGCGGAGAAATATAAGCAGATCAATGCAGGCGCTTCTACCGATACGCTCGCGGCTGCCTATGCCGGCAGTTTATATGGCGGCGATCCCGATAAAGGCCGCAGGATATTTTATGCAGACCAATCGGCGCAATGTATCCGCTGTCATGCATACAACGATTATGGCGGCAATGCAGGTCCGCGTTTGAACGGCGTGGCCGACCGGTTATCGCGCGAACAATTGCTGGAAGCATTGATCAACCCCAGTGCCCGCCTGGCGCCGGGATATGGCAATGTTACCCTGGAATTGAAAGATGGAAAAACTGTAACCGGTATTTTACAGGGCGAGAGCAAATCAGGTATCACGGTGAAAGTGGGAGATGAAGAGCAGGTGATACCTTTATCACAAATAGTCAAACGGACCAATGCTGCGTCCAGCATGCCGGATATGAAGTCCATTCTTACCAAAAAACAGATAAGGGATGTAGTAAGCTTTCTGGCTGAATTGAAAGGAAATGATTGATAAAGCATAAAAAAAATCCCGGTTAATGCCGGGATTTTTTGTTTTTATCAGCTAGTAACCAGATGCTATTGAGTTACCTGAAACTGGTATAAATTTTTATACCTGTCATAAGCAGGTAGGGCAGCGCAGCCACCAGGGATATTACCAGTAAATCTCTTTTTTTATTCGGGTTATTATCCCATTTGCTCACATACTTTTCAAAGATTTGCTGGTCTTTTTCTTCTACAATAAAAATGCGGTAAAAAATCCAGGTGATGGCGGTATAAATGGCCAGTGCATTGAGCATGGCTGCCGCATGAGAACTAAACCATGCTACGCGTACAAAGCGCAGGAACAGTTGCTGCAGGAAAAGTATCCATCCGCCGGCAGAAAGTGCCAGCAGGTACATACATTTCAATCTTACATGAAGGCTGTCTCGGAAATAACTCTGCAGACTACAATAGTGGTAAACAGTGAAATAAACGTATTCGAGTTTTTTCACGGGAATGGGTATTAGGGTAAACGGATAAATGACGAGCTATAAACGGCAAGCCGGTTAAAAAAGTATGTTTGATATATGTCAAGCAGGGGCGGAAAGACCGAACAACCGTAAGCAAATAACATGTATTCGATTGGTTTTCCGGTCTTCCCGTATTTCCTGTTATTGCTTCACAAACTCAACTCTTCTGTTCTTCGCTTTATTTTCCGGTGAACTATTGTCTGCAACCGGTTTGGTGGAGCCATAGCCCTGGGTGGTAAGGCGGTCGGCGGCGATGCCCATGCTTACCAGTTGTTGTTTTACTGCTTCTGCACGTTCCAGTGATAATTTTTTATTATGTTCGGCAGAACCGTCGCTATCGGTATGGCCGCCAATTTCAAATTTCAGTTCCGGATGCTCCTTCATCATTTTGGCAATTTCGTTGATGGTGCCCATTGACTCCGGTTTCAGGGTAGACTTGTTTACATCGAACAGGATGCCGTAGGCAACATATTTTCCATCCGTAACTACTTTTTGATAGGCATCTGATCCGCCGGCAGCAATGCGAATATTTTTGATGAGGATAGGATGCGTATCATTCAGAAACTCAAAAGTAACCATACGGGCGCCGGAAGATACCTGGTTGGAGATGGCCACGCGGTGCTGATCAACATACACTTTGCCGATGTTTTTGTTGACATAGATGGCAACATGCCGCCACTTGTCCGTTGCATCTACAATGGCGGGTTCCGGAAAGGATTTTGATCCGCCGCCTACAGAACTTCCATCGGGCTTGTTAATGCTGAATTCCACACTGGCTGCGGGGCCGGAAATGCTGTGAAAACGGATATAATACAGGCACGCACCGCTCCAGGAAACATTCGCATCTTCTTTGCTTCTGAAATACAGGTCAATGGTAGAACCTTCCACATCATTACCATTCGACAGCACATCAAACTCGAGCGTAAACTGTTCGGGCAGGTAGCCTTCATCTTTCATCAACGGCTTCATACTCAGACTGGCGCCCTTCGGAATAAACAATACTTTTTCACCATTATACGTCTGCACTTCTACGGAGCCATCGTTCACGGCCATGCGACCGGGAATTTCTGCATCTTTTTCACCGGCCATATCGTAATGAAAAATGATTTTGTCGCCGGGAACAAAATCGTAGTTGGCATATGACTTTATGGAAGGCTGTTCATTGCTTTGTGCAACAACAGTTTGAGTGAATACAAGCGAACACAATAAAGTAATGGGTAAAAAGATACGTTTCATAGCAAGGGTTTTAGAAGGAGCATAAATGTAATACCCACAATTTATATCCTGTAGCGGTCACCTTACAAAAAAATATTGTGTGTATGCAGTTAATTACCCAATCGCCATGAGTACTTTCTTATTAATTAGCGTTGCCAAAAAAGGGAAATTGGTATTTTCAGTTTGGAAACAACATTTGCATTACCAACCAATTGTCACCCTGCCATGAAGAGAACGTTTCTTGCCATGCTGCCTGTTTTATTGGTAGCCTGTTTATTTTATCAGTGTACCGATTCCGGAAGTAAAAGCGCTGAACAGATAGTAGATGCAGCTGCAAAAACCCGCATCGATGCTACTTTAAAAAGCTTTATTGATTCCGGCACGATTGCCGGTGTATCGGCATTGATTTATGAAAAAAACCAGGAGGTGTACTTCAATGCTTTCGGATATGCCAACCGGGAAGAGAATATTCCGATGGACAGGAATACGATTGTACGCATCTATAGTATGACCAAACCGATAACCGGTGTGGCATTGATGACCCTGTATGAAAATGGCGCGTTTCAACTGGATGATCCGCTCAGCAAATATTTGCCGGAGTTTGCCGATATGAAGGTGGCTACGGGAGTGAATGAAAAAGGCGAACTGTTGCTGGAGCCGGCCAGGCGCCCGATTACCATTCGCGATATTACGCGTCATACGGCCGGCTTTGCCAATCCGGATTCTACCGTCCTGGGAGAAATGGTAAGAAAAGCGAACCTGATGAACAATTCGCTTACGCTTAGCGAGATGGCCAAAAAACTGGCTGCATTGCCGCTGGCTTTTCATCCCGGTGATCAATGGTCGTATGGTATTAGTGTGGATGTGCAGGCTTACCTCGTGGAAAAACTGTCCGGCAAACCGTTTGATCAATACCTGCAGGAAACTATTTTCAATCCCTTGCAAATGACCAACACCCGGTATACCGTGCCCGACAGCGATACGACGCGTTTTGCTGCCTTGTACTACCGCAGCGATGATGGTGTGTTGTCGCAGGTGTCCTGGGACCGTGCGAGTGAATTTCACCGGAAAGACTGGCCGCTGAAACCGGGCGGCTGGGGACTTACCTCAACGCTGGACGATTATATGAAGTTTGCGCGCATGTTGGTCAATAAAGGACAACTAAATGATGTGCGCATTCTGAAACCCGAAACGGTGGAGCTGATGGCCACCAATCATTTGTCTGACACCATTACCGAGCGCATGTGGCTGCCCAGTAAAGGACAGGTAGGTTTCGGGATAGACTTTGCAGTGCGCACCAAAGAGCCTGCTGATGGAGAAGAGAACAACGGTGTGGTGGGCGAATTTTTCTGGGATGGCGCCGCCAGTACGTTATTCTGGGTGGATCCAAAAAATGAACTTGCGGCAGTGTTGTTTACGCAACTCATGCCTTTCGACCGTGTGAAGTTGCATAAGCGTTTCCGTGACGCAATATATGGGCCGTGGGAGCCAAAGCTGGCGAAATAAGCGTTTAAAATATTGCAGTGGGACAGTTTGACTTTTCAAGCTGTCCCACTACTAATTAATAGCGTGTTTGATTTCTTATTGGAAATGCAGTTTAGCAGCGTATAACTCCCAAGCATGATATTTAATCACCACAGGCTTCATCCTTATAAGGAACTTTATTGGGGTTTACATCATATCCGCGCTTTCTGAACGGTATGGTATAACCGATCGTTAACAAATATTGCGTGTTTTTACCGAGTTGTGCCAGGCGGGATTTATCGATGTCAATCATTCCCCATTCAGCCTGTGCCTTTATCATCCACCGCGATCTCAGCCAGCAGCCTGCGGAGGCAATGAAGCCTGCATCAAATTTGCTCATTTCTTGTTCATCGAACACTTTCACCTTTTGAACAGCAGGCAGCAGCAGGGCAGCGCCGTATCCGCCACCGCCGATAAATACTTTATTGGCCCTGTCGAGGAACAGGTGGTATTGTATGGGCAATTTTACGTATTGCAATCGCAGGTGATTTTCTCTTTCTTCGGCAGCGGAAGTGGTTTCTTTCAGGTCCAGACCAGCAGTGGTATAATGCAACCCGAAGGAAAACATACCTGTGCCGCCGCGTTTTAATACAATGTCAAACCCGCCGCCAATGGCCAGTCTGCCGGAAGTTGACCAACCGGCAGGTAAATTGTTCGTGCTGATGGTAGCCATACCGGTACGGAATTCCACCTTCAGGTAATTCAGTGACAACCGGCGGAAAAAGTTGGGTACAGGTTGCGGGTCCGGTTCCTGCGCAGATGCAGGTAGGGCGGGCCATTCCGTTCCGGCTTGTACAGTACCTGTTATCATAAGGAGCAGCGCGATGCTATACATTGCTTTCATGGTAGAGGGTAATTTAATTGGGTGAAGAATGCTATTTCCGCTTCAAACGTAGAAAGCATAATCGGGGAAGGGAAGGGGAGGTTAGTTTAAGGTGGGTGTGTTTTAGTTTACGGTGGGGGCGTGAGATAAAAAGCCGGCAACGAGTATCACGATGCCGGCTTTTTATCACTGCAATAATCGTTTGTTTAACTTTAATGAATAGACGTTCCCCGCATCAGCGTTCGGCAATACTGATTCAACGACGGAGGATGCTGTAGTAGCAGCATTGGAGGCAGGAATTGTGTTTGTCATGAGCTATTTCTTTTAGGTAGTGAAAAAATCCCACTACGCCTTGGAAAAAGAAAGGCGCGTGGCTTATCGTTGCTGTACGCAGGCACGACCATGTGCCCCCCAAAACACAACGAAAGCGCACACGCCTATGGCATGTTGTTTCGCTGTTGCCTTGTTTTGGGATGAGTTGGTCGTTTTGCGTACAAGGCTTTAGCGATGCGATTCATCTTGGTTTAGTAGAACCGCGAAATAAACAATATGTGACTACTAATTAATAGAATGGTAAAGGTAAGGGAACAATGTGTTTTCGTGTATATATTTACGAGAGGATTTTCCCGGAAGATCTGTGAAAAAATGGCGTAAATAAAATTGGGATTTCCGTAAAATACGCTTATGCGTTAAATGTGAGCCTGGCAGCCTGTTGTTGCGATTTGGTTTGGCGTTTTTCAAATTCACGAATCACTTGTTTCATTTCGGCCTTAATCTTTTTGTTGGCTTCAGCAATAACATCTTTGCTAATGATGGTATACTTGCCTTTATTTACGGTTGAGAACGATATTTTAATTCTTTTGCTCGTCAAGGTTGTTATTTTAAATTGGAAAAATAACGGTAGTGCAAAAATGGTTGCTGCAAAGTAACGAAAGTATTTTCATTCAAACTAATGCACCGATCAGGGTAACCGGCAAATATAAGTGCATTTATACTTTCCTGATTAGCCTCAGTGGCATCAAGTAAAATTAATCCAATAGCTTCTTTTTCTTTAGCACTATAATTTGTTGTATTGTAAATTTCCGCGCACCAGATGAATTTTGGCATCTTGGCGAGTAGAATGGTGTTTTTCAGATCAGAATCCATCAATTCAAGACTTGTGATGTGATGTTTAAAAATAGATTCATTTTTGAGCACCTGTAGGGCAAGTTGTTTTTGCGACTACTGATGCAACTTTTAGGAAAATTGCTTTCTCTAAAAAGCAAAAAATCGCAGAACTGCTTTCTCCAGAAAGCAATTTTGCGATAATATGGTAATTATAATTGACTTAAATCAATCCACATCCCACCACACCGGCTCATATATCTGCTTCACACCCGGAAAATTAACATTCGTCGTCACCTCCGAACTCGGATACAACAGCCTTGCTGGTAACCGGTCATCACCCAGCGCTGTAGCCTGCGAAACGACAAAGAAATCAGGATAACCCGTCCGCCGCCATTCAGACCAGGCCTCGAAAGATTGATTGCCCGTCATGGCCAGCCATTTCTGAATAATAATGGCGCGAATCTGCGCTTCCATACCGGCCGGCCATTGCGCAGCCGGTGAAGTTGCCAGGTAAGTTTCTACGTTCGGCACATCGTACGATTCAAAGCTGGCGCGAATACCTTGTTCAAATAATTCCTGTGCCGGCGCGTCAGTAGTCAGCCAGCCTCTTACCGCTGCTTCAGCCTGCAAAAAATAGCTTTCTGCGGCCGACATAAATTTTACCGGTGCGGTGGCCGATATATCCTGCTGCCCGCTGGCGCCCACCACCGGCGAAGGAATGGAGAATATATCCGTATTCGTCCGGTACGACCCCTGCGGAATGCCAACTACTGAATCTATACCCAACGATTCGTTTACATAGCGCTGATAGAATACGTTCAGTCGCGGGTCGCGGTTCTGCGCCATGAATTTAGTGGTGGTTTCGCTGGCCACCAGGTTTTGCGTTCTGCCCAAACCCAGCACTTCGGCAAACAAAGGATTCTGATTACCGCCGGTGGTGCTGTATTCGATTTGTGCATCGGTTTCCAGGAAATCGGCGCCATTCAGGGTGGCAATGCCTTCCTGCGCGCGCTGCGGCGCTACTTCTGAAAGACGCAGCAGTGCACGCAGTTTGAACGTGTTGGCAAACCGTTGCCATTGGCCCATATCACCCTGGAAAATCAGGTCATCGGCTTGTGGTGTGGCCACTGCGTCCACCTCAATGAGTGTAAGCGCGCGATCGATATTGGCAAGAATGCTGTCGTACACTTCTTCCTGCGGGTCGTAATTGGGACTGGTAATGTCTTCCTGTCCTGCTTCGCTCACCGGTACATCGCCCCAGGCGTCAGTGGCTAACTGTAAAGCATATGCGCGCATCAGGTAGGCAATGGCGCGGTACTGGTTAAATTGTTCCTGCCCTTCGGTAAGGGTGAGTATTTCGTTGATGTCCTGCAACGCATCTGAGTAAATCATCCGCCAGGGGCGATTGAATGCCGTAGTGGTAACCGAATACTGGTCAATGCTGCGGTACTGCGACGACTTCGGACTTTGTGTCCAGTATTGCGACCATATGCCGCCATATATCTGCAACGGACTGCCCAGCACATGGCCAATGGCAACCTGTACCGACGGTAGCAACAATTCCACCGTAGCATTATTGGGCAGGTTGGGATTGTCGTTTACATCGAGAAATTTTTCACATCCCGGTGCAAAGAACAAAGCAAAAAACAGTATTGCTATATACCTGTTTGTTTTATGTTGAGTCTTCATGACGAGCAACTTTTGTTGAAATGATTCAAAAACTTACGCTGATATTAAATCCAAAATTCCTTTGCGAAGGCTGCGCTGTGAAATCGAAACCCTGCAGGTTGGTGGCACCGGCTGAGTTGATCTCAGGATCAGCATATTTGTTTTCCGATGGCGTCCACAACGCAAGATTGTTGCCGAATATGCCTATCGATACATTGCCAAACGGTGTGCGTTCCAGCAGTTTTTTAGGTAACCGGTAGCTGATGCTTGCCTCTCTCAGTTTTACGTACGAGGCGTCAATTACATTCCGTCCGTAGGGCAGGTTGGGAAAATAGTTTTGCGGCAGGAATGTAACATCGGTATTCGGCACCAGCTTGCCATCCTGGTCCATGTACACGGAGTTGGGGAACACATAAGGTTCGCGGCCAAACTCGGCAGTTTCCCAGGAAGTGCCTACAAAGGCGGTGATATCCTTTGTGCGGGAAACAAATTGTCCGCCCTGCTTGGTGTCGAACAACACATTTACGCTGAAACCTTTGTAGGTGGCATTCAAACCCCAGGATGCAATCCAGTCAGGGTTGTACGATCCAAAGTATACAGCACTGGGCGTTTCGAGCGGAATACCGTTTACCGGGTCAACAATTACCCTGCCTTCTTCATCGTGCAGGATATCTACGCCATAAAAAGTTCCATATGGTTTGCCTTCCGCAGCCACCACTGTAAGGTCTGCAATACCACCGAGTGAAACCTGGCTTACGCCTTCCAATTCCAAATCAACCACCTCATTACGGTTACGTGTATACGTTCCGTACAGTTCCAGTGTAAATCCATCCGGATTGCGTATGGGCGTACCACGTGCAGTAATTTCAATGCCTTTGTTTTCTACAATACCACCGTTGATCACCCTGCTGGTAAAACCGGACGATTCGGCAATAGGTATGGTAAGTATCTGGTCTTTGGACCGGTTCTGGTAATAAGAGAAGTCTACATAAAACCGGTTGTTCCAGAAATTCAGTTCTGTACCTACTTCAAAGGCAGTGGTGATTTCAGGTTTCAGATCGGGATTGCCGATGCGTCCAAAACGCGTAAGGCCCGGTACGCCATTGAACGGGAAAGTAGTGGTGCCGAAGCCGCCATCAATTTCAGGACGCGCGTAATAATTGTTCAGCAAAAACGGGTTGGCATCATTACCTACCTGCGCCACACTGGCGCGCAGTTTACCATAACTCAATATTTCTGAAACGCCGCCGCTCATTAATTCCGTAAATACAAAGGAGGCGCTGGCGCTGGGATAGAAGAAAGAATTGTTTTCTTCCGGCAGGGTAGAGGACCAGTCGTTTCTGCCGGTGAGATCAAGGAACAGGAAATCGCGATAGCCCAAAGTGAGCTGACCGTACAAACCAATCAGTCGTCTCCTGCTGCGTTCATTGAAATTGTACAACGGCCCATTGCTGTTATCAAGGTTATACCAGCCGGGCACCACCAAACCATTTGCTTCATTGGTAGCGGCATCAAGCAGGTTTACTGATCGTTGCCGTACATTATGTCCCAGCATCAATGAACCGGAAAAATCGCCAAAGTCGCGGGTGGCGGTGACCATGAGGTCATGTACCACTTCACTGATGTTGAAATCGTTTTCTCTGTATTCGCCGGTGGCGCTTTGCACGTTGGAGCGGGAATAAGTGCCGCTCACTTCATCGGCGGGGAAATAAGTGAATTTGGGATACAGAAACCTGCGCCGGTCTGAATACACATCGGCGCCCACTCTTTCAACAATCTGTAACCATTCCAGTGGCTGAAAGCTGATGGTGAAGTTGCCGATCACTCTGTCTACATCATTTTCGTTGCGATAATTTTTCAACAGAAAATATGGGCTCACAGTATAAGCGCCATAGAATCCATATACCTGTTCATTGCGGTCATTCAAAAATCCATAACCATAATAGGGATTGTTGAGGTCGCCCATTTTGTCTATAGGAATATCACGCGGTGTTTGCAAGAGGTTATCGTATACTGAACCGGGACCTTGTCCGCCCTGCACCAGGTTGCTGTTGATGCGACTGTAGCTTACACCAATGCTGGCGGTAAACTTGTTGCTGAGCGCTGCCGATCCGTTAAAGCGAACGTTATACCGGTTATAGGTATCATGATTGTCGGGCATGATGCCGTCGGAATTCAAACTGTTCAACGATAAATAGAAACCGGTCCTATCACCGCCGCCGGCAAAGGAAACTGTATTGTTGATGGTCCTTCCTAACTCGAAGAATTTACGTACGTTATCAGGCTGCGCCACATAAGGTTTTTGCAGGCGTACGCCGTTGATGGCCTGTCCCCATTCCTGTATTTCACCGGTGAAGGGCGCGCCCCAGCTCCAGTTTTCCAATGGATCATTGTAAAATTCGAGGTTGCCGTCATCATCAAACCCAATGGCATAGCCTTGCCCATACTGGTTTTGAAAAGTGGGCAATTTCAATACATTGGAGAAGGTAACGGTTGAACTGACGGTTACTTCATTTTTCTGTCCTCTTCTTCCTGTTTTGGTAGTGATGATCAGGGCGCCGTTGGAAGCGCGGCTGCCATACAGCGCAGCGGCAGCAGGACCTTTCAACACGGTGATGGACGCAATGTCCTCCGGATTGATGTCGTTACCGCGGTTACCGAAATTTACGGTGCTGCGGGCATCTACGTTGCCGCTAAGGGCTGCGGAACGCACATCGGCGCCACCGAGAAAGTCGGAATTATCGATCGGTATACCATCAATTACAATCAACGCCTGGTTGTTGCCTGCTATAGATGAACCGCCTCTCAATACAATACGCGAAGAACTGTTGGGCGCGCTGGCAGTGCTGGTGATGTTTACGCCGGCCACTTTGCCCTGTAAGGCGTTCAGCGGACTGGTATTGCGGCCCGACAATAATTCTTCACTCCTGATCACAGGAGCAGAGTACCCTAATTCTCTTCTGTCTCTTCGTATAGCCACTGCCGTTACCACTGTTTCGGTGAGTGTGCCTACATCTACCTGTAATACCACATCTACCACGGAGCGGTTGCGCACCGGCACTTCAAGCGTTTGGAACCCCACAAAACTGAAAACCAATACAGCGTTGCCGGGAATATCTGCAAAACTGTAATTGCCATTTTCATCCGTGGAGGTGCCTATATTGCTTCCCTGCACCGTAACCGATACGCCCTGTAGCGGCTGCTGGTCCTGCCCCGAAGTAACAGTACCTCTTACCGGTATGAATTTTTTGATTTTTTTATCCGCATTGTTGTTGGCGAAAGTCCATTGCGGCACGGCCAGTAAAAAAGTAAAGAGCGAGCCAAGAAACAGCAGCGATATGCTGTTGCAGCGTTCAATTTTTGTCATAACGAGTTCGGCTTAACTGTACCAAAAAGTACCTGTTATGCCGCGGGCAAGATTGTTTTCACACAAAACCCGGCAGCTTCACAGATCATTTAACAAAATGAAATGCTAAAAATATTATGCCCGGATGATGCCTTTTTTCAACATGATAAATTGGCCTGCTTTACTCTTGCAGCAACTTATCAAGAAAAACTGATCATGGTCATTTGGTCCTCATTTTTGACAAAAAATTCCACTGCTATTGCATCTTTATTTTTCCTTCTACCAGGAATTGACGTAAATCTCCCAGCAGTTTGAAAGCAGTATTGGAGTTGGTGAAGAATACATATCCCATTTTCAGGTCTTTATATACTTCGAACATGCACACAAAATCGCCGTTGTTACCACTGTGCGAAAAAGATTTGCCAAAAGGCGTTTCCATGATCTGCAGGCTCATGCCCATGTAAATGGGATAAGGGGGACGTTTACTGTCTGGCCCAAAATTGAAATCGGAATGTTTGCTGAGCTTGGTTTGGTAAGTTTCGGCACTCAATCCTTTCAGCTCCAGCAGGTACAGCATAAACCGGGTAAATATGCGGGCCTCTGTATGCATAGACCAGGCCATGCCGGGCTCTTCCGGTAGCTGGTCATAATTGGGTAATAAATCATAATGGCCTTCTGCTACCATCTGTTTTTTTCATAGCCAGTTTTTTCATACATAAAGTTTAATGATGAGGGTCGAATTATAAATGGTACAGGTCAATTTGTATCATTGAGGAATACGGAGCTTATGACGCCCGGTTATAGAAGGATGTTATAGTAAGGTCAGAAAAATTATGCAATACTATTTCCTGGTTGGTTGCGGGGAACAACCGGCCTGGTTATTTGACTGCACATAACGCCTGGTTGGTTGAGGTAACGAGCAGACATTAACTGCCGCGCCTGCTTTCGATGGTATATACAAAGCTGTCGGCCCGGTAATAACCAAGATTGTATTCAACAGGCTGACCGGATTTGTCGTATACAAAGCGCTTGCGGAAAAGCACGGGACTGCCCACTTCTATTTCGAGTTTCCCCGCAATGAATTTGTCCGCCGCTTTGGCAGCTATTTCTTCTTTGGAGAGGTCAACGGTTACGTTATAATCTGCTTCCAGTATATCGTACAGGGGGCGTTTGAAATCTTCCTCGCCCGTTAGTCCGGAGCGCGGATGGAACCACGAGATAAAATACACGAAGGGATATTCCGGGCGGCCGCGCAGGCGTTCCAGCTTTAATACTTTTTGTCCGGGTAGCAGTTTAAAAAATGTGGCAATGGTTTCGTCGGGCTGCACCCAGCTCACATGCAGTTCAAAATTTTTAATGGCAATGCCGCGTGCTTTCATTTCCTGTGAAAAGCTCAGCCAGTTGGCAGAACGGGTGCTGATCACCGCATCGGCCACCGTGGTGCCTACGCCTTTTTTGCGGACCAGCAGTCCTTCGTGCACCAGTTTATTGAGCGCTTGACGCAGCGTTGTTCGGGAAATACCTAACTGTTGCGCCAGGTCTACCTCATTGGGCAGGAGTTTTCCGCCCCGGAAGGCCGGGTCCTGGATGAGTTTGCGCAACAGTTCTTCCGCCTGCCGGTGGAGCGGCACTGGGCTTTTATGATTGAGCGTCAGCTTCAGATTTTTCTTTGCCATGGGTGGCCATTTGGTGAAAAGGGACGCGGAACTGCAATTATATCGAAAAAGGTTTGTAATGTGACGGCAAATTAATATGTTTGTACATATACAGCATGTATGTATATACATATTCAGCTAACATCCGTAATGTAACAGCATGTCCGCAACATCTACCAGCAACAGCGTACCCCTCGCAGCAAAGGAAATGAACAATAGCATAACCTGGCGCAACAGTGCACAGCCCTTGTTGCCTGTGCGCATCGATACCGCACAAGCGGTAGCAGCGCCTTACAATCCGTTTCCCTTCCATGCCATGGGAAATGATAAAATCAACAACGGGTACGAATCCCTTGCCCGCTATATTGCACAACATAAATTGGTGTTGATCGATGGTTATGTGGGGGTATTTTTTCATGAAGTGCAATTGCACCTGCAGGAGGCGTTGGAGAAAAAAGGGTTGAAAGTAAAATGGATTGCAACCGATAAATATCTACAAGCTCCTGATGCCATCCAGGAAATGGTGCAACCTTTTCTGGGCGAAGAAAAATCTGTTTGGGGCAGGCGGTGCAACCTGCATTTGAAAGATTTTTTTCAGCTGTCAGCTCTTACTGCTGTGCAACCCGATGCCCATGCAGACATCACCATCGTGATTGGCGTAGGCGCAGCGCTTACCGGTTGGGAAGCGCCCGTGATCTATTTTGATCTGCCCAAAAATGAATTGCAATACCGCATGCGTGCAAAGTCCATTTGCAACCTCGGCGCCCGATCGCCGGAAAGCGCGTTTGCGATGTATAAGCGTTTCTATTTTGTTGACTGGGTAGTGCTGAACAATTACAGGAAAGAAATACTTGACCGGCTGACAGTGATTGCAGACGGCCAATGGCATACTGATGTGAACTGGGCCCTGGCGAATGATATCAGGAATGCGATGCATGACCTGGGCCAATCCGTATGGCGCGTGCGTCCCTGGTTTGAACCGGGTAGCTGGGGCGGTCAGTGGATGAAACGGCGGTTGAAAGGATTGAACACAGACGTGGTAAATTATGCGTGGTCATTTGAACTGATTACGCCTGAAAACGGGTTGATTGTTGAAAGCAATGGTTACCTGCTGGAATGTTCCTTTGATTTCCTGATGCTGTGGGAGCATGAAGCAGTGTTGGGAAAACATGCGCAACAATTCGGCGATTATTTCCCGATACGTTTTGATTTCCTGGATACGTTTGACGGCGGCAATTTGTCTATTCAATGTCATCCTTCGCTACCATACATCCGCGAACAATTTGGTGAAACGATTACGCAGGACGAAACCTATTACATTCTGGACTGCGGACCCGGCGCCCGGGTGTTTTTGGGATTCCAGGAATCCATTCAGCCCGATGAGTTCCGCGCAGCATTGGAAGACAGCCAGGCAAACAATAAGCCTGTTGACGTAGACAAGTTTGTTCAAAGTTTTCCTTCGCACAAACATGACCTGTTCCTGATCCCCAACGGCACCGTGCACAGTTCCGGCAAGAACAACTTGGTGCTGGAGATCAGCGCAACGCCCTACATTTTCACTTTCAAAATGTACGACTGGCTCTCGCTGGACCTCAATGGCCAGCCCCGCCCGATCAATATAGAACATGCCTTCAACAACCTGCGGTTTGAAAGAAAAGGCAAGCGCGTTCCGGAGGAACTCATTTCAAAACCTGCAGTGATTGATCGTGGTGAAGACTGGGAACTGGTCCATTTACCTACCCACCCGGACCATTTTTATGATGTGCACCGTGTAGAGTTTGATTCGGCAATCACCGTGCAAACCGAAGACCGGTGCCATGTATGCATGCTGGTGGAAGGTACACGCATTGAAATAGCGATGAACGGCAAAACAATGGGTCATTACAACTATGCTGAAACATTTGTGATTCCTGCAGCAGCAAAACAATATACTATTATCAATAAAGGTGCAGGAAGAGCAAAAGTGGTAAAAGCATTTTTAAAATAGCTTGGGAAAAGCAATGGCAATAAGCAAATCACAGGAAGCGAGGGGCAGGTCCCAACGAAAACTTTGGTTAAGGTTCGGCAGGGAACTGCCGCGCTTCTATTTAATTTTCGAATAGAAAATTACATGTGATTTGCTTTTTACCATTGGTACATTTTCCTGATTGATCATTAATCTTACAGGTATGCTTGCCGGCAACAAAATCTATCTCGCATTAATTGTCATTGTAGCTTCTCTCGGAGGCTTATTGTTTGGCTTTGATATTGCCGTAATCTCCGGCGTGCTGCCGTTTATTGAACAGCAATTCCAGTTGACAGCAGTAGAAAAAGGCTGGTTTGTATCATCGGCATTGATCGGCTGTATAGCGGGCGTGGCCTGTTCCGGTTACCTGAGCGATCGGTTCGGGCGGAAGAAATTGTTGTTTGTGGCGGCCCTGTTGTTTTTGCTTTCCGCCATTGGTTGTGCATTGTTCCCTTCATTTGCCAGTGTAGTGGCTGCCCGCCTGACCGGCGGCATAGGCATTGGAGTGGCATCCGTACTGGTGCCTTTGTACATATCAGAAATTTCTCCTGCAGCCGTGCGCGGCAGGTTGGTCACCTGTTATCAGTTGGCCATCACCGTTGGTATATTGATGGCTTATATTACCAATGCCATGGTGTTAAAGAAGGCGCAACAAGCCGGCGTGCCTGCCGCTTTTGAACTGGCAGATTTATTGTTCCGGCGCGAAGCATGGCGCGGTATGTTCAGCATCGGGTTTCTGCCTTCGCTGCTGTTTTTGATTGGATTGTTTTTTGTTCCAGAGAGTCCGCGGTGGTTAATCCGGAAAGGCCGCGCCGCCGAAGGCATGCACATACTGCAAAAGATTGAGGGCGATGCGGCCGCTGCCATAATAGCCGATCAAACGTCCGGCGGGCAGACAAAAGGCAGTTACCGGGAATTGTTTTCGCCATTGCTGCGCAGGGCTTTGTTACTGGGCATTTTATTACCATTGTTCAGTCAACTGAGCGGCATCAACGCTATTTTATATTATGGTCCTTCTATTTTAAATGATGCCGGCATAGCGATGGAAAATTCTTTTCTCGGGCAAATCAGTTTTGGACTGGCCAACCTGGTGTTCACTTTTATTGCCATCTGGCAGGTAGACAACTGGGGCAGAAGGCCATTGTATCTTGCAGGTACTTTTGGCGCTGCACTAAGTTTATTTATTACCGGTTACTTTTTTTATACCGAGCAAACAACCGGCATACTGCTGACAGCGAGCGTAATTATTTTTCTTGCCTGTTTTGCCTGCTCCATTGGTCCGTTGAAATTTGTGGTGGCGGCAGAAATTTTTCCTACACAGGTGCGGTCAGCAGCCATGGGGCTCAGCATAATGGTCATGTGGGTGGCCGATGCATTGGTGGCGCAATTAACGCCGGTGTTGTTGAACAGCTTAGGAGCGGCGGGCACCTTCTGGTTGTTTGGATCGTTTTGTGTGATTGCGTTTATCGTAGTATATAAACTGCTGCCTGAAACGAAAGGAAAAACATTGGAAGAGATGGAGGGATATTGGAAAGGGCATTGAGGAATGCTGCAATCACTGTAGCTGGTTGTAAAAAACAAATGCTTCATAGGCAGAACGCCCATCATCGTCAGAAACCAGCAACGCATGCGCATCAAATGGAGCGTTTACCTATTGCAACCTGCTTTTATAATACTTCATTGTTATTCAATTCCTGCGGTGGTGCCGGCCAGGCGTTGGCAATGACAGGGAACAGGTGCAACAAGGCGAGCCCGCCATTGTAAAGCGCTTGGTTTACAAAAATGATCAAAGGGTTCATGGTGGGCCAATGGCTGTTTCAGCAACTGCACTATTTGATATTTCCTGTTCATCGGATAGTTTTGTAGCAGCCTCATTCCCAAACCTCCACCATGCAACGAAGCATTCTTTCCAGGGCGGCCCTTGTACTTGGTTGTTGTTTGCTTACCTGTGTTGACCTGCCGGCTGTGGCGCAAGACAATCAGCAAGAAACTGTCGGCCGTTTTTCAATTGACTTTTATATCGGGCTCGGCCCCCGGTACAGGAAAGTAGTACAATACGACCGGCTTAATCCGGAAGACATATTGACCAGTCCCAGGCATCCCAATGTGCACTACTATCAACACCAGGCGGGCGCTTTCCGGACCTGCAGTATACCGTGCAATATCAGGATAGGATATCGCTTTTGAGCATAGCTGCAGGTACAGTAAAATCTTCCATCATAATAGTAAAACCTGACATTGGAAAGCGTTCCCTCCCAGTCTAATTTAATGGTTTGATTTGCAGGGTATTTCGGCGGCTTTATAGCGGCCGGTATACTGCAAAAAAAGGCCCGTAACGAACGCATTGCTGCCATGTAAATGCAAACACATCTTGCTTCTACCGCAGCACTACGGGCTTGCAACCATCGGATATTATGTTTATAAGAAAATATTTTGAAGAGTTCGAAATCAACGAAAAACGAACTACCCGCGGACGTACCGTTACTGAAGCTGATATTGTATTGCATGCGGGACAATCAGGCGATTTCTTCCCGCATCACATGGATGAAGAATGGTGCAAAACGCAACCATTCAAAAAACGCATTGCGCATGGCACATTGATCTTTACCATAGCCATCGGTCTTACAGCAGAATTTATCAATGAAGTATCCATGACCTATGGTTACGAACGCCTGCGCTTTATCAAACCGGTATTTATTGGTGATACCATCAGCGTCACCGTCACCATAACCGAAAAGAAAGATCATAAGCGGCCGGAATACGGTCTCGTCACCGAACTGGTTGAAACTTTCAACCAGCATAAAGAACTGGTGATGCGTTGTGAACATTTGTTGCTGGTTAATAAACGGAGTGTGTAAGAAGCATGGGTAAAATAATTTTAAAAGGTATCACATGGGGGCACAGCAGGGGCATCACGCCATTGCTGGCGTTGGCACAACGCTATAACGAATTGCATAGCGAAGTGGAAATACAATGGCAGAAGCGAACATTGCAGGAATTTGCAGACTACCCGGTGGAAGAACTCGCAAAGCATTACGACCTGCTCATCATTGATCATCCCAGCGTAGGCCGCATGGCAGCAACGGGTTGTTTACTGGCGCTGGATGAGCACCTCCCCGAACCATACCTGAAAGATCAGTTGACCCACTCAGTGGGATATTCTCATCTCAGTTACAATTATGAAAATCATCAGTGGGCGCTGGCAGTAGATGCCGCTACGCCGGCCGCCAGTTACCGGAAAGACATGCTGGAAACGAACGGCATACCGGTACCCACTACCTGGGAAGAAGTGCTGGCGCTGGCGCAACGTGGTAAAGTGGCAGTTCCGGCCATTCCGATCGACCTGCTGATGAATTTATATACCTTCTGCATAGCGCACGGTAAGGAACCATTTGCGAACGATACAGCCATTACCGATTGTGATACCGGCCTGCGCGCTATGGCAACGATGAAAGAGTTGTATGCGCTGGTAGATAAAAAAATGTTCAGCTGCAACCCGATTGCAGTAGCGGAATTGATGACCGCTACGGACGATTACTGGTATTGTCCGTTTGCCTACTGTTACTCCAATTATTCGCGTGAAGGGTATGCGCGCAAGCTGCTGCATTATACCAATGTGGTGCAATACAATGGCCAGTTGTTGCGCACTACCATCGGCGGAACAGGATTGGCGGTATCGGCGCATTGCCGGCATCCGCGCGCGGCGCTTGACTTTGCAGCGCTGGTGGCTTCGCCCGAATGCCAGCGTACTATGTATGTGCAGCACGGCGGTCAGCCGGGTCATAAACTGGCCTGGCTCGATGAAGCGGCCAACCGGCTCACCAATAATTTTTTTAAAGAGCTATTGCCGGTGATGGATAACGGGTACGTACGACCGAGATATGACGGTTATCTTGACTTCCAGGAGCGTGCAGGCATTCCGCTGTGGGAATATCTGCAGGACAAAAAAAGTGCAGAAAACGCCTGGGAAGAAATGAACCGGCTGTACAGGGAAAGCAGGAAACTTATTAGTAAACAGGAAATGTTGACCGCAGCAACAGGGAACGGCCAGCAATAGTGCTTTCGTTTCCACTGCCTGCGACGATATAATTGAAACCTATGCAACTGCCATTACAAGGCTTGGTGGTTTTGGAATTCAGTCAGTATTTGTCGGGACCCTCGGCAGGTTTGCGACTGGCCGACCTGGGCGCACGCGTGATCAAGATCGAGCGGCCCAACGGTGGCGATGCAGGAAGAAAACTGGCCATTAAAAATCTTTGGGTGGATGACAACTCATTGCTGTTTCATACCATCAATCGTAATAAAGAAAGTTTTACGGCAGACCTGAAAAATGAAGAAGATAAAGCAGCGCTGCATAAACTGATTGCCAAAGCCGATGTGCTGATCCATAATTTCCGGCCCGGCATTATGGAGAAAAACGGTCTTGATTATGCGAAAGTAAATGAAATTAACCCCCGCATCATTTACGCGGAGATTTCAGGATATGGAAAAAAAGGACCGTGGAAATCAAAGCCGGGACAGGACCTCTTATTGCAAAGCATTACCGGGCTGGCATCCACCACCGGTAACGACAGCAATGGTCCCGTGCCTTTTGGTATTGCCATTGCGGATATTTTATGCGGGGCGCAACTGGTGCAGGGTATATTGGGCGGATTGGTCCGCCGGCAAAAAACAGGTAAGGGCGCACTGATCGAGATCAGTTTAATGGAATCATTGCTCGATTTTCAGTTTGAACTGCTCACTACCTATTATGCCAGTCGCCAGCAGCCGCGTCGCAGCTATATCAACAATGGTCATCCGTTGCTGAGTGCGCCCTATGGTATATATGCCACTGCCAAAGGATACCTGGCGCTGGCCATGATGGATGTGCATGAACTGGCAGAAGCGTTGGATTGTGCAGCGCTGAAGCAGTATGGAAAAAACGAAGCATTTGCCCGGCGCGATGAAATCAAAAAAATCATTGCCGATCATTTGCTGCAACAGCCTGCTGCGTACTGGCTGCCGCGACTGCACAACAGGAACCTCTGGGCCATGGAAGTGCTGGATTGGGAGCAAATGATGAATCACAAAGCTTACCAGGTATTGCAAATGGAACAGCAACTGGAAGTAAAGGATAAAAAGATCATCACAACGAGGTGCCCGATAAGGATCAACGGGAACAAAATTTACCACCACAAACCGGCTCCACAATTGGGAGAACACAATGAAGCGATATACCGGGAGTTTATAAAATAGTTACCAGAGCATGAATTTACTGCAGGATATATTTGTTGTGGATTTCAGCCAGTTTTTGTCGGGCCCTTCAGCCAGCCTGCGACTGGCCGATATGGGCGCGCAGGTAGTGAAGATTGAAAAACCGGGCACCGGTGATATTTGCCGGCAAATGTATGTGTCGGACGTAATGGTGGAAGGAGAATCTACCATCTTTCATGCCATTAACCGCAACAAGCAGAGCTATGTAGCAGACCTGAAAAATCCCGAAGACCTGGAAAAAGTGAAGCGGATACTGGCACGTGCCGATGTGATGCTGCATAATTTTCGCCCGGGCGTGATGGAGCGGCTGGGACTGGATTATCAAACCGTGAAGGAAATCAATCCGTCTATTATATATGCGGAGATCAGTGGGTATGGCGCCGAAGGGCCGTGGAAAAATCTGCCGGGGCAGGATTTGTTGCTGCAGGCGGTATCAGGACTTACCTGGTTGAGCAACGACCATGATGAAAGCCCTACGCCTATGGGAGTGGCAGTGGTGGACATTCTTACCGGCACGCACGCCGTGCAGGGCATACTCTCTGCGTTGTATCGCCGGGGCATCACGGGTGAAGGCGCGCTGGTCCAGGTAAGCATGTTTGAAAGCATTCTCGACTTCCAGTTTGAGGTGCTCACCTGTTACTACAACGACGGCAATCAATTGCCTGTTCGCAGCGCGGTAAACAGCGCGCATGCGTACATTGCAGCGCCTTATGGCATCTACAAGACCCAAAGCGGGTACATGGCGCTGGCCATGAGCAATATTGTGTTGCTGGGTGAATTGTTGCAATGCGCGCCGCTGGCAGCATTTACCGACAGTAACGACTGGTTCAGCAAACGCGACCAGATCAAACAAATATTAGCCGATCACCTGGCCACCAACACGGCCGAGCACTGGCTGTCGATCCTGGAAAAAGCCGATATCTGGTGCGCGCCGGTAATGAATTACGACGAATTGATGCAGCAGGAAGGATACCGGGTATTGAATATGGAAATCACCGTTAAAACAGCCAATGGGCTCACGGTGTCCACTACACGATGCCCGATCCGGGTAGATGGCCAGTTGCTGGTGAGTGACAAAGGCGCTCCCTTGTTAGGAGAACACAACAGTGTTATTGACCGGCAATTCGGATTGGTGAAAGAAATGCATCAAAAATAACATCGAATAACAAGCGGAAAGTTGTTCCGGATTTTGTTATTTGCTATTTGCGATAAAATCAGCTATGGCAGTAAAAATTGTTGATACGCACGTTCATGTTTGGGATTTTGATCAGGCAGAATATTCCTGGTTACAGGGAAATACTACGTTGCTGAACCGTACGTACAACATTGAGGAGTTGGAAGCCGAACGCAAAGCGGCGGGCATAACAAGTGGTGTACTGGTGCAGGCTGCCTGGAATCTGGAAGATACGGAATGGATGTTGCACACAGCCCGCAAGACAAATTGGATTGCAGGCGTGGTGGCCTGGTTGCCGCTTACCGATCCGGCTGCAACACAGCGGCTACTGGAAGAAAAATTTTTGAAAGAAAAATATTTCAAAGGCGTTCGCCACCTCATTCATGATGAACCTGATGCAACCTGGTTATTGCAACCAACAGTCTTGCAAAGCCTGGAACTGCTGGCTCAACACAACATACCGTACGATGTAGTGGGCATATTGCCGGCACATATTGAAACGGCTTTAAAGGTGGCGGAAAAAATACCAACGCTGCGGATGGTGTTCGATCACCTCAATCAACCGCCGATCAGTACGAAAGAAAAATTTGGTCGCTGGGGTGAATTGATGAGGCAGGCGGCGCAGCACCCGAATTTTTACATGAAAATATCCGGGCTCGGCACCACTTGTGGCAATGGCGATCAATGGCAGGCTGCAGATATACTGCCTTACGTGGAATTTGCCTTGCGCCATTTCGGTACGGATCGTTGTTTTTGCGGCGGTGACTGGCCGGTATCACTGCTGGCAGGAAGTTATACAAGGACCTGGAATATGTATAAGGAAGTGTTGAACCAGTTGACGAACGAAAGCGAGCAGGAAAAGATTTATTACCAGAATGCCGTGCAGTTTTATGCATTGTAGATGGAGGTACGGGCGCCTGTTGTGTTTTGAAGAAAAGTGACCAAGGAGGTGTTCAGACACCTATAATATATGTCATAAGCAACATGATTCAATGCTGGTATAAGTACGACCAGGCCTGGTCCGGACCTTAAAAAACTATAAACATAAAAGCGAATGGAAATCCTTAACGGCGTATTCTTTCATGCTATTGGTGCTTCGGGTGCGGCGCTTTGTTATACGCCGCAGAAGAAGGTGCATGGATGGTCGTGGCAAACCTACTGGCTGGCCCAGGCATTTGTGTGCTGGCTGCTATTGCCGGTAGTGATTGCGTGGCTAACCATTCCCAACCTGGCAGCCGTGCTGGAACAGGCGCCCGCATCGGCCATGCAGCGTTCGTTTTTGCTGGGCATGGCTTATGGCGTGGGAGGTACAGCTTTTGGCATTGCTATTCGCTATGTAGGATATTCATTGACATACGCCATTTCTGTTGGCATTAGTTGTGTGCTCGGCACGCTGCTCCCTCCATTGGTGAATGGGACGTTGGGTGACGTGTTGCGTACAGAAGGAGTGGCTTACCTGATGAGTGGTGTGGCGCTTGGTTTGGCAGGCATTGCCTTATGTGGTGTGGCCGGGCGCAGTAAAGAAAAAGACCTTGATCAGCAACACCGGCAGCGTGCAGGTTTTTCGCTGGCAAAAGGGCTACCGCTTTGCCTGTTGGCCGGCATTTTGTCTGCCCTCTATGGTTTTTCCATTGACCAGGGCAAACCCATTGCCGATGTGGCGCAACAAATGGGAGCCGGCAGTTTGCGCACAAACGTAGTGTATATTTTTTCCAATACCGGCGCTTTTGTTACCACGCTTATCTATTGCCTGTATTTGCACAGCAAACAAAAAACATTCCGTGAGTTCGGATCAACAGCAGGCAATGGTGGCGCAATTTCGGTGAATTATGTCATGGCGTTGTTAACGGGCCTGCTTTGGTATGGACAATTTTTCTTTTATGGATTAGGGACCGTGCGCATGGGCAAATATGATTTTACCAGCTGGGCCATTCATATGATTATGCTGGTGCTGTTCAGCACTTTGGCGGGTGTGATGATGAAGGAATGGAAGAACTGCCGGCGGAAAACAAAAAATGTACTGGCAGGCGCATTGGCCGTACTGGTGGCCGCCGTGCTGTTGCTCACGTACGGCAATTACATAAGCAGTGTTTGAATGTACAAAAGCAGTATAAAAAAATAAGATGTCGTTGTCTGTACAAATACCCGATCATCCCTGGCCAATCTACATTATTGGCGCAGGGGGTATTGTGCACGATGCGCATCTGCCGGCCTATCAGCTGGCCGGTTTTCCGGTGAAGGGTATCTTTGACATTGATACGGCAAAGGCAAATGCAGTAGCTGCAAAATTTGGTATTGATAGTGTGTATGCCCGATTGGAAGATATGTTACAGCAGGTTCCCCGGCAGGCTGTATGGGATGTAGCGGTGCCGGGCGCTGCGCTGCCTGAGGTGTTGCAGCAATTGCCAACTGGTGCCGCCGTACTCATGCAAAAGCCGATGGGTGAAGACCTGGCGGCTGCCAGAAAAATTCTGCAGGTGTGCAGGGAGAAAAAATTTACAGCAGGCGTCAATTTCCAGCTACGCTATGCGCCTTTTGTGGTGGAAGCCAGAAAGATGATCGATGTGGGCGTTATTGGCACGCTTACTGATATAGAAGTGCATGTTACGGTGCATACGCCCTGGCAGCTATGGAAATTTTTATATACAGCCCCGCGTGTAGAAATACTGTACCATAGTATTCACTATATAGACCTGGTGCGTTCTTTTCTGGGGAATCCCGGTAGCGTATATGCGAAAACGCTGAAACACCCTGCCATGAAAGAACTGGCTTCAGTACGCAGCACCATCATTATGGATTATGGGGATATGGTGCGGGCGAATATTTTCACCAACCATACCCATGTGTACGGACCGCAGCACCAGCAATCGTATGTGAAATGGGAAGGGACTAAAGGCGCCATCAAAGCCACATTGGGCGTATTGAAGAATTATCCGCATGGGGAGCAGGACACGTTTGAATATACGTACGAGGAGGCGGGACAATATGGCCTGTGGAAAAGCAAACACATTGAAGGTTCCTGGTTTCCACATGCTTTCATCGGCAGTATGGCGCAGGTGATGCTGGCAGCACAGGGAGTCATTGCAAGGCCTGATAATTCGGTAGAAGATGTCATCCATACCATGGCATGTGTGGAAGCGGCGTACGTATCAAGCGATGCAGGGGGAACAAGAATCGAAATGTAATAACCCGAAATCGTTGCGCAGCTCTATGATGTTTCAATAGGGAAACATCGTAAGGGGGCGCGGCGAATAAATCAAGTCTGTTTTTTTTCATATGGCCGTGCTTATAGCACGAACGGGGGGCGGTTCTCCGTCCCCTGCTTTTTTTAACCACAAACCCAACTGGCTCATGAAGAATAATGGGTGGAAAATTTTTGTCTTTGGGGTAGCGCTATTATTCATGGGGCTGACAGGCTTAGGTCAGCAAAAAGAAAAAGTACTGCTCATTCAACAACCGGGTGCACAGGCACGCATTGAATTTGGCGTGCAAAAGCTGGCGCAGGCGCTCCGGGAAAAGGGATATGCCGTAACTACTACTGATAAACAGGTACTCCCCAAGAAAGGAAAAGCAATCATTGTTGGCGAGTTGACGCACGAAGGAGTGAAGCAACTGGCTGCCCGGCTGAAAGCATTGCCGGAAAATTTGCCTGGAAAGGAAGGATTTGTTATTTCGGCTATACATAGGAGTTGTATATTCGTAGGCGGTGCTGATCCAACCGGTGTGTTGTATGGTTGCATGGAGCTGGTGTCACAGGTTGCGCTTCATGGCAAATTGCCTGAAAATGTTTCCATTATCGATCAACCGGAAATGGTATTGCGCGGCGCCTGCGTGGGATTGCAGAAACCCTATTATCTCCCCGGCAGAAATGTATATGAATATCCGTACACGCCGGAAACTTTTCCCTGGTTTTATGATAAGGAATTGTGGATTCAATACCTTGATTCTTTGCTCGCCAACCGGATGAACTCCCTGTATTTATGGAATGGCCACCCCTTTGCTTCGCTGGTGCGGGTGAAAGAATATCCTTATGCAGTGGAGGTAGATGAGGCAACGTTTAAGAAGAATGAAGAAATATTCCGCTTTCTCACTACAGAAGCCGACAAACGCGGTATTTGGGTGATACAAATGTTTTACAACATCATCGTATCAAAACCTTTTGCCGAAAAACACGGATTGAAAACGCAGGACCGTGACAGGCCTATCATACCCATCATTGCAGACTACACCAGGAAATCCATCGCGGCCTTTGTAAAAAAATACCCCAATGTTGGCCTGATGGTTTGTCTGGGCGAAGCCATGGAAGGCGTAGGCAACGACGATATTGAATGGTTTACCAAAACCATTATACCGGGCATCAAAGATGGATTGCAGGCGCTGGACCAAACGGAAGAACCGCCCGTAGTATTGCGTGCGCATGATACGGACGCACCTGCCGTGATGCAGGCTGCCTTGCCCTTGTACAAAAACCTGTACACCATTGCCAAGTTCAATGGAGAAGCGCTCACCACACCGCGGCCCCGCACCAAATGGGCGGAGTTGCATCGCACGCTGAGCAAAGCTGGCAACATTCATATTGAAAACGTGCACATACTGGCCAACCTCGAACCATTCCGTTATGGTTCACCGGATTTCATACAGCAATCCGTACAGGGCATGCGCGACAGTATGGGCGGCAGAGGATTGCATTTGTATCCGCAGGCTGCTTACTGGGACTGGCCCTATGCGGCCGACAGCGTACAGGGTGGAAAAGGATTGTTGCAGATAGAAAGAGACTGGATCTGGTACAAAGCCTGGAGCCGCTATGCATGGAAAGCCGATCGCAACCGGAAAGATGAAATTACTTATTGGAGCAAAGAACTGGCTGGCAAATACGGTTGCTCCGCAGAACAGGGAAGAAACATTCTCGAAGCATACGAACAATCCGGAGAAATTGCTCCCAAACTTTTACGCCGCTTTGGTATTACAGACGGCAACCGGCAAACGCTCACGCTGGGTATGCTGATGACGCAACTCATCAATCCATACCGCTATGGACTATTCACTTTGTTGTATGAAAGTGAAAGTCCAGAAGGAGAAATGCTGATTGAATACGCCGAAAAAGAATGGTTCGGTAAACAACATATTGGTGAAACGCCAGTGCAGATTATCCGGGAAGTAAAGGAACATGCAGACAAAGCCGTAGCCGCTATCGAAGCGGCCGCAAAACATGTACAACGTAACCGCGAAGAATTTGAGCGACTGCGCAACGATATGCATTGTTACCATGCACTGGCCTATCATTTTGCTCAAAAGGCCGAAGCTGCCTTGCATGTGTTGCGCTACAAATATTCCAACGATATTCAAGACCTGGAAAAAGCATTGCCTTTGCTGCAGCAAAGTGTGGAAAGCTATCGCAAACTGGCTGAACTCACCAAAGGCGCCTACCGATATGCCAATAGCATGCAAACCCAGCAACGCAAGATTCCCTTACGCGGTGCCAATGCTTCCTATAAAACATGGGTAGAGGTATTAACGCCTTTTGAGCAGGAATTGGCTCATTTCCGGCAGGCGGTAGATTCGCTGAAGCAGCAATCCAACGCGCCGGCTGTCAAAATAAAGCCATTGACCAATGCTACTGTTTCCATAAATTCAACATCGGGTTGGTATACCGTTGACAGCACCGCGCAGGTGTTTGCAGACACTGCTGCTACCCTGCTTGCTGTTGCGCCCGAGTTGAAAGGTGTGAAAGGATTACGCTTGTCGTACCGGCAACAACTGGTGAGCGGTACCACTATCCAATTTACTACGAACAAACCTGTGTACCTTTTGGTAGGATACTTCAATCCGCGTCGCGCCGCATTTACGCGCGACACTACCTGGCTGAAAGCGCCGGAACTGGAAACCAATGCCACCGCCAATGATTACGGTCAGGCAGAAACGAAAATTGCCAATGCCCTGGTGGTAAAAGGATTTCCCCCGGTAAATGTGCATAGTTACCGGTTTGAGGCAGGGAGCCACACCCTGAAATTGGGCAAAGGGCTTTGTCTCGTGCTGGGCTTTGTGGACGGCAGGGAACAACTGCCGCTATACGATGCCGGTCTTACAGAGAATGGAAGCAGCAGGGAAATAGACTGGTTATTTGAATAGCAACCATCTATTCGAATCTATAATCAGCAAAAGGATAATTACATGAAGCTAACCTCCATCCTACGGAACAGGTATGCACGCGCTGCCATGGCAATGGCATTGCTGCTGTGTACCGCGTATTCTCATGCACAGGACAATTCGTTGCGTTTATGGTATACTGCACCGGCTAAAAAATGGACCGAAGCATTGCCCATTGGCAATGGTCGCCTGGGCGCTATGATCTTTGGCGGCGTGGAAGAAGACCGCATTCAGTTTAATGAGGAAACACTGTGGACGGGCGGGCCACGTGATTATCATCGTACCGGTGCTGCGCAATATCTCGATACCATTCGTCAATTGCTGTTTGCCGGTAAACAAAAAGAAGCGGAACTGCTTGCAGAACAAAAATTCATGGGCAGGAAATCATTTGAAGGGGAGAAGAGCGGATGGGTAAGGGAGGTTACCTCCTTAAAAGGCATGAAAGGTAATCCTGCAGCAGAAAAATACGATGACAGTCACTGGAAAACCATGCGCGTGCCAGCGTGGGACGGATGGGAATCGGTAGGCTTTGAAGGATTGGATGGCGCAGTATGGTTGCGCAAAACTTTTTCCCTGCCCGATCACTGGCGTGGCAAAAACCTGGTGCTGGACCTGAACCGCATCCGCGATCATGATTTTACTTACGTAAACGGCAAACTGGTGGGCAGTATGGAAAGCCAGGAGGCGCGCCGGTACATCATTCCGAAAGAAGTGTTGCATGCAGGGGTCAACGTGATCGCCATACAGGTATTGAACTACGGCAATAAAGGTGGTCTTACAGGCTATAAAGACACTACGCGGCATATTGGTATTTATCCTGAAAAGGGTAGTGAAGCAGAAAAGATCTCACTGCAGGGCCAATGGAAATATTTCATACAAAATGACGAGCCACCCCCGGTTGGCCATTACCAGGCAGATTACCAACCCTTCGGCGATCTGTGGTTGCGCTTTCCTGAACATACCAATGTTTCCGGTTATGAAAGAGCGCTCGACATCAGTCAGGCTATTGCAACAACAAAATATACGGTTAATGGCGTACGTTATATACGTGAATATATAGCAAGCGCTCCCAATGACCTGATTGCCGTGCATGTGGCCGCAGATAAGAAAGGAAGCATTGCTTTTGAAGCAGTGCTCAATAGTCCGCATAAATTATCCTCGGTAAAAAAGCTGGATAACAATACGCTGGCGCTTTCGCTGCAGGTACGCAATGGCGCATTGCGAGGAGAAAGTTATTTACAAGTAACGCTCACGGGCGGCAGCCTGAAGGTGGAAAACGACAAGATTGAAGTGAAAGATGCCGATGCTGCTACCATCTGGCTCACTGCCGGCACCAATTACAACAATTATAAAGATGTATCGGCCAACCCGGCCCTACCTTGTACAAAGGCGCTTCGTTCAGTGGCCGGTAAAACCTTTCAACAGGTAAAGGAAGCACATATCAGGGAATACCAGCAGTATTTCAACACATTCTCCATTCAGCTTGATGGCGCGGAAAATGCGCACCTGCCTACGGATGAACGACTGGCAAAATTTGCTGCCTCCCGTGATGCATCTTTTGCAGCACTGTATGTGCAGTACGGAAGATATTTGTTGATTGCCAGTTCACGTCCCGGCACGCGACCGGCTAACCTGCAGGGCATCTGGAACGATCTGCTCACACCTCCCTGGGGCAGCAAGTATACCACCAACATCAATGTGGAAATGAATTACTGGCCGGCAGAATTGCTGAACCTCTCGCCCATGCATGAGCCGCTGTTCCAAATGGTGAAGGAACTGGCTGAAGCCGGGAGGAAAACGGCACAAGCACATTACCATGCACCCGGCTGGGTATTGCACCACAACACCGATCTCTGGCGGGGCACCGCGCCCATCAATGCAGCGGACCACGGCATATGGGTAACAGGTGGCGCCTGGCTTTGTTACCATTTGTGGGAGCATTACCTGTTTACACAGGACAAACAATTTTTGCGCGACCGCGCTTACCCGGTAATTAAAGAAGCAGCGCGCTTTTTCAATCATTTTCTTATTCCCGATCCGCGTACAGGATGGCTCATCAGCACACCTTCCAACTCACCGGAACAGGGCGGACTGGTGGCCGGGCCTACGATGGACCATCAGCTGATCAGGAGCTTGTTTCGCATTGCGGTGGAAGCGGGTGAATTGCTGGGCGTTGATCATTCATTGCGGGATAGTTTAACGGTAAAGATTAACCGAATTGCGCCCAATAAAATAGGCCGGTTTGGACAATTGCAGGAATGGCTGGAAGATGTGGACGATACCAGCAACCGTCACCGGCACGTATCGCATTTATGGGCCGCTTATCCCGGCAATGAAATCAACTGGGATGAAACGCCTGATCTGATGAAGGCCGCAAGGCAATCATTGATCTACCGGGGCGATGGCGGCACGGGCTGGAGCCTCGGCTGGAAAATAAATTTATGGGCAAGGTTTAAAGACGGTGAGCATACCTATAAAATGGTAAAGACCTTGCTGAGCCCCGCAGGCAGTGGCGCCGGCAGTTATCCGAATCTGTTTGATGCGCATCCTCCCTTCCAGATCGATGGCAACTTTGGTGGTGCGGCCGGTATTGGTGAAATGCTTGTGCAAAGCCATACGCAGTATATCGATTTGTTACCTGCTTTGCCTGCTGCATTTGCTACAGGCGAAGTGAAAGGCATTTGTGCGCGAGGGGGATTTGTATTGAACCTGAAATGGAAAAATGGCAGACTGGAAGAAGTGGAAGTTTTGTCGAAAGCCGGAAAAGAATGCAGGTTGAGATATGAGGGAAAGACCGTCCAACTGCCAACCCAAAAAGGAGAACGGTACAAACTGAATGGAAACCTGGAACGCACCGAAGCCTAAGGTTTTTGAATAATGGAAGTGAAATTGAAATTGCGATCAACATATTATCACGTATCCTGGTATAAAAGTTTTGCAGGAGTTTTCCTGTTGTTGTTCATGGTCCCGCTGCCTGTCATTGCGCAATCTGCAAGGAAGGTTATATCGCTCAATAAGGACTGGCGTACCATATTGGAAGATTCCCTACAAAGGGTATCCTTGCAAACAGCACCTGATCATAAGTGGAGCAAAGTACACGTACCCCATAACTGGGATGCCTACCACGGCTATCGCCGCCTGCGGCATGGCAACCTCCACGGCGCCGCATGGTACCAGAAAACATTTACCGTTCAGCAATCAAAAAACAGGAAACGCTTTTTTCTCTTTTTTGAAGGTGTAGGTAGCTATGCTACTGTTTACCTCAATGGTAAAAAAGCGGGGGAACATGCAGGCGGGCGAACAACTTTTACACTGGATGTTACGGACCATATCAAAACAGATGGCAGCCGGAATGATCTGCGTGTGTATGCCAGTCATCCGGCCAATATACGCGACCTCCCCTGGGTATGCGGTGGCTGCAGTGATGAACGCGGATTTTCAGAAGGCTCTCAACCATTGGGCATTTTTCGACCGGTGCATTTGGTAGTAACGGCAGACACGCGCATTGAACCTTTTGGCGTACATGCGTGGAGTGTGGTGAAAGCAGACCATGCATTGCTGAACATCAACACTACTGTCAAAAACTATTCATCACGCAGCAGTACGGTGGATGTGATCAATCAACTGGTGAATAAGGAAGGACAGGTAGTTGCTACAACAGTTGCCCGGCAAATGATAAAGCCGAACGATTCTTTGGAGATAGCCCAACACAACATTCGCGTAAACAATCCAAAACTTTGGTCACCGGAACAGCCATATCTGTATAAGATCGTTACCATTATTAAGGAAAACAACAAGGTGCTGGATAAAACCGAAACGGCTATTGGTTTCCGCACCATTAGCTGGAAACATCCATCCAATCGTTTTTATATTAATGGCAAACCGGTATTCATCAATGGGGTAGCAGAATATGAACACCAACTCGGGCAAAGCCATGCTTTTCACCAGGAACAGATCGTGGCGAGGATGAAATGGCTGAAGGCTGCCGGTTTTAATGCCTTGCGTGATGCCCATCAGCCGCACAACCTGCTGTATGGCAAGTTGTGCAATGAAATGGGTATTCTCTGGTGGACGCAACTCACTGCGCATATCTGGTTCGATACGCCCGCGTTCCGGCAAAACTTTTTGCGACTGTTGAAGCAATGGGTCATCGAGCGGCGTAATGATCCATCGGTAGTGCTGTGGGGATTGCAGAATGAAAGCAAGCTGCCCGAAGATTTTGCCAGGCAATGTACCGAATTGGTCCGCCAACTGGACCCCACTGCTTCTTCAGAAAGGCTTGTCACCACCTGCAACGGCGGAGCCGGTACCGACTGGGACGTACCACAAAACTGGACCGGTACCTATGGTGGTAATCCGCATACCTATGACCGTGATCTTATAAAGCAAATATTGGTAGGGGAATATGGCGCCTGGCGCACACTCGACCTGCATACCGAAGGCGGCTTTCAGCAAGACGGTTTATACAGTGAAGACCGCATGACGCAACTGATGGAATTGAAACTTCGTCTGGCTGAGTCGGTGAAAGACAGCGTAGCGGGACATTTTTTCTGGTTACTTACCTCGCACGATAACCCCGGCAGGGTGCAGGGTGGCGAAGGGCAACGGGAGATGGACCGCATCGGGCCGGTAAACTATAAAGGGCTGTTAACGCCCTGGGAAGAACCGCTGGATGTTTTTTATATGTTCCGCTCCCACTATGCGCCGAAGGAAACCGAGCCGATGGTATACATCGCATCGCATACCTGGCCATCGCGGTGGTTAGCGCCGGGAAAGAAAGACAGTATTATGGTGTACAGCAATTGTGATGAAGTGGAACTGTTTAATGACATCAATGGGCAGTCGTTGGGAAAGAAACAGCGCAACGGAATAGGCACGCATTTTATGTGGAATGATGTGCTTGTTCAATACAATGTGTTGTATGCGGTAGGATATGTAAACGGCAAACCTGTTGCACGCGACACGATTGTGTTACATCATCTGCCGCAGTCGCCAAATTTCAACCAACTCTATACAAAGAATACTTCCATTGCGAAACCCGCACAAGGATACCACTATGTATACCGGCTGAACTGTGGTGGGCCGGAGTATAAAGATGAATATGGTAACCTATGGTCGGCGGACCGTGCGTTATTGCCTGGCCAAAAAGGCGAAGGAGAATATGTATATTCACGATCATGGACAAACGATTTTGAAGAAATGCCGCCTTATTTTGCCAGCCAGCGCAGAACTTTTGCCCCCATCAAAGGCACCCGCGACTGGCCATTGTTTCAGTCGTTCCGGTATGGAAAAGACAAATTGCAGTTTGTATTCCCGCTGCCCAAAGGAGATTACCGCATTGAGCTGTATTTTACCGAACCCTGGATTGGCATTGCCGGCGGCATGGACGGAAAAGGCATGCGCTTGTTCGATGTTGCCATCAATGGCAAAACGGTAATTGATGATCTCGATATCTGGAAAGAAGCAGGTACCAACACAGCGTTGAAAAAAGTAGTGCCGCTTGGTTTCGAAGGTGGTAACCTGGTGATTTCTTTCCCGGAAAGCCGTGCGGGACAAGCTATTATTTCCGCCATTGCTATTGCTGCGCGGCAAAAAATGACTGCTGCGGCATCTGTACCATTGCTGGTAAAAAACGTTCAGGCTTCATCTTCCGCAGGCAGCGGAATGCCTTCCTACAGTACTGCTGTAACGCAGCACAACAGCAATACTGCCGGCTCGTCAGCTCCCGGCAACAACGTTGTGCCCTCTTCCTGGCTTGATATCGGTAGCAAGCAATACAATGATACCACTGTTTCATTTTATGCCTTGCCGCCGCAATTATTCGGGGCCGACTATTTGCAATTATCCCGTAAAACATCCGGTGGTATTTCTTTTGCGATTACTGCCGCAGCTGATTTGTTTGTAGGTGTAAAGGAACAAACAATTCCTGCCTGGCTGAAAAACTTTGAAAATACCGGTACAGAAGTGATCACCGATGAAAACCATGGTACCCGGTATGCAGTATACCGCAAGCGTTATGATGCCGGAGCAATTATCTCTTTGCCCATTGACCACAAATACCTCGTGATGCTGCAACCGGTAAGCCATATGCAACCGGCTTATGACCTGAAGCCTGTTACACCTTACCGGACCAATGTGGCGACAATAAGCGATGGTATGGCCAAAAAAAATATTGGCGGCAGGGAATGTGCAGTAGCCATAACTGATGATGAAGTATTTGTAGAGTGGCCTGTGCATACCGGGTTGGCTGATCGCTATTCAGTAACGTTAAAATATTATTATGAAAGAACAGACACATTACAGGCAAACCTGCAATGGATTGATGCCAATGAAACGATATTGCACGAAGAATCAATTCCGGTAAGCTATACCCGGCCCGGCAAGTGGAACCAGTATACGGTGAACACCAGAAGTATGGTCAATGCCGGTCATTACCGGGTAAGGGTTACCATAAAAAAAGCAAAAGGACTTGCCGTATCCGGCATTGATGTGCAGTAGCGTGATCCATAACGATGCATTGTGGCATAAGCCACAGCAGAAGCAGGCCTGCAAATGTGCAGGACTTAACGCGTGTGAGCAGCACAACTTACGCAGTAAAGTAAACCTTATAAACCAGGGCAACCAAAACGTTCAATAAAAATCATCAAAAACCAGTCAGGCGAAATGACGCGTGCAGGTATTTACTTTTTACTGATTTTTTTATACACCGCCTCAGCAGCGCAGGAGTTGCAGGTAACGCATCTCACCTGCGATGGCCGCATCGATCCGGCCGGTATTGAGCGTGCTGCGCCTGGCCTCAGCTGGCAGTTGCAATCAGACACACGGGATGTATGGCAAACAGCATATCGCATCCTGGTAGCAGATGATTCCGCTTTATTGCACAAAGACCGCGGCAATCTATGGGACAGTAAAAAAATAGAAGCATCTGCTTCGTTGCACGTGCCCTATAAAGGAAAAAAACTGCAACCGGCACGCACCTATTACTGGAAGGTGATGGTATGGGATAATAAAAAGCGCCAGAGCACCTGGAGCCGTATTGCACGTTTTCAAACCGGCTTGTTTACAACTGCAGACTGGAAAGGCGCTAAATGGATTGCCCTCGAAACATTACCGGATTCATTAAAGATGGTGCCAGCAGAACATAGTCGCGGGGATAAAAAGTACTGGCATATCAAAAATACCTTGCCCCTGCTGCGCAAATCGTTTGCAGTAAAAAAAAGCATAGCGCAGGCCACGCTGTTCATTTGCGGACTGGGACATTTTGAACTCCACCTCAACGGCAAAAAAGTTGGGGACCATTTCCTCGATCCCGGCTGGACAAAATACGATAAGGAAGCTTTGTATGTTCCTTTTGATGTTACCCATTATCTGCAGCAAGGCAATAATGCCATCGGTGTACTGCTCGGCAACGGTTTTTATTTCATTCCCCGCGAGCGTTATCGCAAACTTACCGGCGCATTTGGCTTTCCTAAATTGATTGCCCGCCTGCATATCCGCTACCAGGATGGCAGCACCGCAGAAGTGATCAGTGATGAATCCTGGAAAGCTGCTGCCAGTCCCATCACCTTCAGCAGCATTTATGGCGGCGAAGATTACAATGCCAACCTCGAACAGCCCGGGTGGGACCAACCTGCCTTTGATGACACCCCATGGCAAAACGCAGTCATTACCGATGGCCCTCCCGTATTGAAAGCGCAACAGGCCGAGCCCCTGAAAGTAATGCAGCAACTGCCGGCCCAAAAAATTACGCGCGTCACCCACAGTAGCTTTGTTGTTGATTTCGGACAAAATGCATCCGGCATACCGCGCATTACCGTGCGTGGCAACAAAGGCGATACCGTACGCATGGTGCCTGCTGAATTATTGAATGACGATGGCACTGTAAACCAGCGCTCCACCGGCAGTCCGGTGTATTTTGAATATGTTTTGAAAGGTGGTGGTGTTGAAACCTGGCAGCCTGCATTTTCGTACTATGGGTTCCGTTATATAGAGGTGCAAGGCGCTACGCATGGCGACAATGCCGGAAAAAATGGTTTGCCGGAAATTCTTGAGCTGCAGGCGCTTCATACCCGCAACGCTGCTGCTACAGTAGGTTCCTTCACTTGTTCCGATACGCTGTTCAACAGGATATTCCACCTCATCAACTGGGCCATTCGCAGCAATATGTCCAGCGTGCTGACCGATTGCCCGCACCGCGAAAAATTGGGCTGGCTGGAACAAACCCATCTCATGGGCAATTCCATTCGCTACAACTACGACATACAGCATTTATTCAAAAAAATATTGAATGACCTGAGAACAGCCCAGGCGCCCAATGGAGCATTGCCAGAGTATGTGCCGGAGTATGTAATTATGGATTTTATGGATGGCATCTTCCGCGAATCGCCGGAGTGGGGGAGTGCCGCCATCATTTTGCCCTGGTACCTGTACCAATGGTATGGCGATAAAACAGTGCTGCAGGAAAACTATGAAATGATGCGACGGTACCTTGCCTATTTACAATCCCGCGCACCTGATCACATACTCGCTTTTGGCCTGGGCGATTGGTATGACCTCGGTCCGGCCAAACCCGGCCTCGCCCAATTGACACCCATGGGCATTACAGCCACGGCCATTTATTATTATGATATTACCATCATGAGCAAAGTGGCCAAACTGCTGGGCAAATTGAAAGAGTCCGAAGCATATGATGCCTTAGGTATCCAGGTAAAAGAAGCGTTTAACAAAAAGTTTTTCAATCCCGAAACACGTCAGTACGGCACGGGCAGTCAAACCGCCAACGCAATGGCGTTGTACATGGACCTGGTGGAAGCGAGGCACCGGCAACAAGTGCTCAACAATTTAATTAACAGTTTGAAAGAAAATAATTATGCGCTTACAGCAGGTGACATCGGGTTTCGCTATCTGCTGCGTGTGCTGGAACAGGAAGGCCGTTCTGATGTGATTTATGCCATGAACAACCGGACAGATATCCCCGGTTATGGGTATCAGTTAGCACAAGGCGCTACAGCCCTTACGGAAAGCTGGCAGGCCTTGCCTTCGGTTTCCAACAACCACCTGATGCTGGGACACCTGATGGAATGGATGTATTCCGGCCTGGCCGGCATTCGTCCCGCACCGGAATCAGTAGGGTTTAACCGCGTGGAAATTATGCCGGAACCGGTTGGCAATATCAATGAAGCGGAAGCGCATTATGATGGTCCATATGGACGCATCGTGAGCAAATGGAAAAAAGCAGGCAATCAATTTGAATTATATGTAGAAATTCCACCGAATACAGGCGCAGTGGTATACCTCCCTCCCCATGTTACGGCCAATATTATGGAAAGCGGTCGTACGGTGCAGGCAGATTATTTCAAAAATGGCCGGCCTGGTGTTCGGATTGGATCCGGAAAATATCAATTCACTGTAACGGTAGCAGGTTATTCATATTAAAATAAGGTAGCAAGATGAAGCGTAGCATCATAGCATTACTGGTTATTACATTTTCAGTTCATGCAGGTATTTTTGCGCAGGAGCGCGTGGTGATGGATTTTAATAAAGAATGGAAATTTTTCCTGGGCGACGACAGCCTCGCCATGCAACCGCAATATGATGATTCGCGCTGGCGGCGTCTCAACCTGCCGCACGACTGGAGCATTGAAGGCAATTTCAGCGAATCACATCCCGCCACTGAACATGGAGGGGCCCTGCCCGGAGGCATCGGATGGTATAGAAAAGAATTTACCCTGCCGCTGCTGGCAGCCAACAAAAAACTGGTGATCGAATTTGACGGCGTGTACCGCAACAGCCAGGTCTATATAAACGGGCATCTCCTGGGCGAAAGGCCCAATGGCTATATCTCTTTTCAGTACGATTGTACGCCTTACATCCGCCCATCAGGCACCAATGTTATCGCCGTTCGGGTAAACAATAGTCGCCAGCCCGATTCCCGCTGGTATACCGGCTCGGGTATTTACCGCAACGTTCGACTGGTGGCCACCAGCAAAAAAGCAGCTGTCATTCCCTGGGGCGTTTTTATTCACACGCCGCGGGTTGACAGCCATGAAGCAAAAATTCAAATCACCGTTGCATTGGAAGGGACATCGCTGGCTACCGACAGCACATTTGTGCTTACCAATATCTATGATGCGGACGGCAGAATGGTAGTGCCAGGCAGTAAAATACCGGTAAAGTGTAAACGAAAAATGGATACTGCTGTGGCCACTTCAATGCTTTCCCTTACGAATCCGCACCTGTGGTCAACAGACCGGCCTTACCTGTACAAAGCGGTAACACGAGTGTTTCACAACGATACCATGACCGACGAAATCACTACCGATTTCGGCGTGCGTTATTTCCGGTTTGATAAAGACAAAGGATTTTTTCTTAACGGCAAACCTTTAAAGATTTTGGGCGTTTGCAACCACCACGACCTCGGAGCGCTCGGCGCAGCCGTAAACGTGAGAGCCATCGAACGGCAACTGGAAATACTGAAAGCCATGGGCGCCAATGCCATTCGCACAGCTCACAATCCTCCAGCGCCTGAACTGCTGGAATTGTGCGACCGCATGGGTTTCCTCGTAATGGTAGAAGCCTTTGACATGTGGCGGAAAAGAAAAAACAAATTCGACTATCATGCAGACTTCGACAAATGGCACAAGCGAGACCTCGAAAGCATGGTGCTGCGCGACAGAAACCATCCTTCGGTCTTCATGTGGAGCATCGGTAATGAAATCCGCGAGCAGTTCGATACTTCCGGCATTCGCATCACCCGCGAACTGGTGAAAATTGTAAAAGCCATAGACAGCACCCGACCGGTGATTGCAGCGCTGAGTGAATGGAACCCGGATAAGAATTTCATGTACCAATCGGGGGCATTGGACCTTGTAGGACTGAACTATCACCACGAGGTGTACGAAGATTTTCACAAACACTACCCGGGTAAAATATTTCTTGGGACCGAGCAAATGTCGGCTCTGGCTACAAGAGGTCACTACGATTTTCCTTCAGACAGCACCTACTTCTGGCCGGCAAAATCTCCGCAACGCGTAGTGGAAAATGGTAATCCTGATCATACCGTGTCTGCCTATGACCAGGTATCGGCCTACTGGGGCAGCACGCATGAGCAAACCTGGAAGATCATTAAAAAGCATGACTTCCTCAGCGGATTGTTTGTATGGACAGGGTTCGATTACCTGGGCGAACCCATTCCTTACGGATGGCCTTCGCGCAGTTCTTATTACGGCATCATTGATCTGGCAGGTTTTCCCAAGGATGCATACTACATGTACCAGAGCGAATGGACTACAGGACCGGTGCTGCATATCTTCCCGCACTGGAACTGGCAACCCGGCAAACTGGTAGACATATGGGCCTATTACAACCAGGCAGATGAAGTGGAATTGTTTCTCAACGACCGTTCATTGGGCACCAAAAGCAAAACTAACGATGAACTTCATGTGATGTGGCGGATACCGTGGGAACCAGGAACGCTGAAAGCCGTATCCCGGAAGAACGGAAAAGTGGTGCTGACAAAAGAAATTAAAACAGCAGGCGCCCCTGCGCGTATTGAACTGGTGGCCGACAGGAAAGAGATTCGTGCAGATGGAAAAGACCTGTCGTTCATAACGGTGCGGATAGTGGACAAAGATGGCAATCTCGTGCCGGATGCGGGTAATCTGGTGAAATTTTCAGCAACAGGCGCCGGAACGATCGTTGGTACAGACAATGGTTACCAGGCTGATACCACGTCGCTTAAGCGCCCCGAAAGAAACTGCTGGAAGGGGATGGCGCTGGTAATTGTGCAGGCAGGCGAAAAAAAGGGAAATATTACATTAAAAGCTGTGGCCGAAGGATTGCCGGCCGCTTCCATCACATTGAAAACCCGGTAATCGGAAGTTATCGGTTACGCAATCGTTCCCGGAAATAAAGCGCGCAGCAAATAGTAAAATCTTCCATCTTTATAGCGAAACCTTGCATTGTCAGGCCCTATAGCGGCCAGTAATTTTAGCTTGCTAACTGCATGCCACTATCACCTGTAACGATGAAAAGGCTATTGCTTGTCCATAACAATACTGTTGCTCCCGCTGCAACATTCCCCCGGGTTTCCCCAGTCCGTGGACGCAATTTTCCCATTTTACGTCAGCTTGTTATAAATGTTGTTTTGACATTAATTATTCTGGTGGCTGCAAAAACGCTGTGCCACGCGCAGGATGATAAAGCAGCGTACAAGCAAAGTATCCAGGGAAGGGTAGCCAAAATTGTGAACACGCTGGCTGTTACCGACTCCGCAGCGTACTACCGGCTGATGGACAGGATTAGCAACCAATATTATAACCTCAATGTAATACATGCGCAGTATACAACCGCTGTTACTGCCATAAAGAATAATTCATCTTTATCGAAAACTGCCATTGATAAAGCCGTCCAGAAGCAGGAAAAAAAGAAACAGTCCAGGCTGGCAAAACTGCATAGGCAATTCATTGCGGGCTTACGCAAGGATATTTCCGAAGAGCAGGTAGACCTGGTGAAGGACGGCATGACGTACCGTGTGTTTCCGATAACCTATGCGGCCTACCTCGACAAGATTCCCGGCCTTACAGAAGAACAGAAAAGTAAAATCTATGTATGGTTGCGCGAAGCGCGTGAGCTGGCTATGGATGAAGGTTCTTCGGAAGACAAACACCGTGTATTTGGAAAGTACAAAGGCAGGATCAACAATTATCTCTCTGAGCAGGGCTATGACCTGAAGAAAGAAGAAAAAGCCTGGCAGGAAAGACTGCGGCAGCGCAGGCAGAAAGAAAAAGCCTGATCACTGCGCGCACAGGAATACTCAAACCTTATTTCTATAAAACGGGAAACCGGTTGCGATCAACCGGTGGCTTATGGCAATTTTTCTACCAAAATAAAATTAACAGTTTATGAAATTAATGCGACTGCTTGCATGGTTGTTTGTCATTGGACTGCTGCCGGGTGAGCTGCTGGCTCAACAGCAGGTTACGGTATCAGGACGAATAACAGACAGCAAGACAAATTTGCCTCTGGTAGGCGCCACTGTACGTGTCAAAAACGACAAGGCATCTACTGTTTCTGATGCAGAAGGCAGATTTACCATTGTAGCACCTTCTTCTGAATCTGTTATTACCATTACTTATGTTGGTTACCAGGTATTCGAAACCAAAGTAGGTAATGGTATACTGAATGTTGAAATGGTCAGCCTCGACAACGATCTCAATGAAGTGGTGGTAGTAGGTTATGGTACGCAGAAAAAAGCGCACCTGACCGGCGCGGTGGAAACCATCAAAGCCAAAGAGGTAGAAGATCTGCCCGTGGGCAACCTGGGCGCAGCACTGACCGGACGTGTACTGGGTTTGAATGTGAGCGGTGGCGTAGCGCGCCCTGGTGTGCAGGCTGAATTGACTGTAAGAAACCCCATGTCGCTGGCAAAAGATGGCGGCAATAACTATCCCTTATATGTAATTGATGGCGTAGTGCAGGTGGATTCACGCGGTAATGTTGATCCTACTTTATTCAACAGCCTGGATGCTTCCGAAATAGAAAGCATCACCGTGTTGAAAGACGGTGCGGCCGCCATTTATGGCTCACGTGCTGCCAACGGGGCCATCATTGTTACTACCAAAAGAGGTAGTTCAGGAAAAACGCGCATCAGCTATAGCGGCTCTTACGCAGTAAACGATGCCGTAAAGCATACGGAGATGATGAGCGCGTATGAACTGGCCCGCTATATAAATATTGTAAACGGACCCAACGGCGCCAATGCCAACGCATCGGATGTAAACTATTTCTTCAGCGACGACGAACTGGAACACTACAAAACAATCGATCACAACTGGCTCGAAGCCGCCTGGAAATCCGCTTACAACATGCGTCATACTTTTAACCTGAGCGGCGGAAATGATAAGAACAGCTATTTTGCCAACGTATCATATTATACACAGGATGGAAACATCGGCAGACTGGATTATAAAAAATGGACATACCGCGCAGGGCTTGACGCAACGGTGGCAGCAGGACTGAAAGCCAGCCTGCAGGTATCGGGCATTTACAATACCGAGTTTGCATTTAACAACAAGATCGGTGGTGAGCAGATTGAAAACGATTACCGCAACTTGCTCAAAACGCCGCGCTATATGCCCATGTATATTGACGGCAGGCCCGTAAAACTGAATGGCCCCACCGGCAATAACATTGCCAATTATCACTTCTTTGAACTGAACAGGCTGAATAACTATAAAGACAAGGAAGGGCACACCCTGTCGCTGAACGCAGCACTGGAATATGAGGTGCCGTTTATAAAAGGGCTCAGGTTGAGAGGATCGTTTGCCCGCAATTCTGGTTCATCACATGAAAGCCGTATCGGCTCGCGCTACTGGTTGTGGCGGTTCAATGGTACCGGACAAAACGGTCATATCTACGACAATGCGCCTGTACGCGATTCTGCACAATACAACAACGACAACGCAGTGCGTTTCTTCAATCACCACAACGTGCTGGTACAAAGCAACTTCTCGGTTATGTATAACCGCAGTTTTGGTGAACACGAGATATCCGCCTATTTTGGCGTAGAACGTTCCGAAACGCACTCTTCGCAGGAAGACCAGACCAAGGAAAATCCTTCGGCCTTTACCAATGGCCAGTTCAACACGGCTTTTGGCGCTATTGATGCCAGGACCTTTGCCTATGAGGCGGGCAGCCTGGGCTATGTTGGCCGGTTGAATTACAATTATGCCGGTAAGTACCTGGCCGAATTTCTGTTCCGTTCGGACGCTTCTACCAAATTTGCTCCGGAAAATTACTGGGGTAAGTTCTATTCACTGAGCGCCGGCTGGGTAATGTCTGATGAGAACTTCTTCGATGTAAAATGGATTGACTTCCTGAAATTACGTTACTCCGTAGGGCTGCTGGGTAAGGACGATATGGGAGCCTGGATGTGGAGACAACGGTTTACCTTCCAGAATGGTAAAGGCGCTGTGTTTGGCGGCGATAATACCAATGCCGGCATTGGTATGAAAATGGAAGCTTCACCCAACCCCGATGCCACCTGGAGCGACGACTTCAAACAAAACCTCGGTATCGATGCACGCTTCCTCAATAACCGCCTGTCTGCTACCATAGAACTGTTCTATAATAAAGCCACCGGCATGTTGCTGGAAAGAACTGCTATTGTACCGGTAACTGTTGGCGGCACCATTGCTTCGCAAAACTATGGAGCAGCTGACTTCTTCGGTTATGAATTAGGGTTAGGATGGCGCGGTAAAGTAGGAAGGGATTTTACGTATGGCATTGACGGCCGCTTCTCCTGGTACGACAACAAAGTACGCAAAGGCAACTTCAATGAATTTGACATGCTGAAGCCCTGGAACAAACGTCCCGGTGAGTCAGACGACAATGGTGTATGGGGTTATGATGTAATGGGCATGTTTACTTCGCAGGAGCAGATCAACGAATACGTGAGCAAATACGGTATTACCTCTGTATTCGGACAGCCTGTGGCCAATTTGCGTCCCGGTATGTTATACTATCGTGATGTGCGTGGACAACTGCAACCCGATGGTACCTTTGCCGGACCTGACGGCATCATTGACGAAAACGACCAGGTGCAACTCAGCAAGAAGAAGAATAACCATTACAGCTTCGGATTTACGTTGAAGGCGTCTTACAAAGGCTTCGCATTTGATGCGGTGATCGGCGGTTCCTTCGGCGGATGGAGTGAACTGGATGCCCGTGACGCTACGCTGGAACGCAATATTTCCAACCTCTACCTCAATGGGCCGGCCTATTGGGCAGATATATATGATCCGGTGCTCAATCCTACCGGAAAATATCCCAATCCTTTCCACAGGGCTATCAGCCTTCAGCCGACATCCAATTTCTGGAAGGTGAGCAGCTTCAGAATGCGACTCATCAATGTTAACCTGAGCTATGCTGTTCCCAAAAAGGTGACAGAGTTCCTGCGTATCAGCAATGCCCGTGTAGTGGTAACCATGCTGAACCCGCTGAACCTGTACAATCCGTTCGGATATAAAGACCCGTATAACAGCTGGGAAAATTACCCGGTATTGAGGACCATCTCAACTGGTCTTAATATCACTTTCTAAAAAACAGGTTGGTGTTAACCCGAATAAAAATGAGCGTAGAAGCGTAAAAAAGATAATTATGAAAAAAACAATTATAATATGGTCTTTGGCTATCACTGCTGTAGCAACAACAGGGTGTAAGAAAGACTTCCTGGTGGAAAAGAGAGATATGACCGGTGTGAATGAGCAGGTGTTCAAGGACGTACAGATGGCCGAAGCCTACGTAAACTATGTATACGGTTTATTTCAGCCCGCTGACAATGCCATAGCCATGATCCAGTGGCAGACGGCCAATAACGGTGGTTACAATGATGCTTATACGAAAACGACCGAAGAGCTGGCCGGTCAGACAGACTGGAACCGCGAGTGGCCTACCATTGCCATCAACCAGAATCATGCAAACCAGTATTTTGGTCAGCGCATGAGCAGCAGTATTTCCAACAACGTGTGGACACGCATGCGGCAGATCAACCTGTTTCTGCAGGAAATAGACAAGCATGGGCTCACGCCTGGCGAAACAAAACCCCTGAAAGGTCAAATGTACTTCTGGCGTGCCTGGCAGTACTTTGAGTTGTTGAAATTGTATGGAGGCGTTCCCATTGTGCTGGAGCCCCAGAATCCGATTACTGAAGAAGGTGACCACTCCACACAGGTACAGCGCTCTACCTCTTCGCAGACTTTGGCGCAGATTATCAGCGACCTTGACAAAGCCATTGAAATGTTGCCCGGCAAATGGCCTGCGCAGGCATGGGGCAGGATTACCAGTGGCGCTGCTGCTGCGTTTAAAGGTCGTGTGTTGCTCACCTGGGCAAGCCCGCTCTTCAATCGCAACGATGACCGCGCACGCTGGCAGCAGGCTTACGATGCCAACCTGGCGGCGAAGAATTTGCTGGAAGCAAATGGTTTTGGATTGTACAGCGAAGGCGGATTTGCCAATGGCAAAGCGTGGGAAGATATGTGGTACAAAAAACAAACCGACAATCCTGAAGGTGTGCTGGTTTGGGTATTCAACAGCGTTACCGGCGACCAGGTACAACGTAACAATGGCTGGGAAAATGCCATCCGTCCCAAAGAAATCCTGGGTGCTGGTTCTGTAGGCGCTACCAAACAAATGGTAGATGCTTTCCCCATGAAAGATGGCAAGATGCCTGGCGATCCTTCTTCTGCTTACACCTATGATCCGCAGAAATTTTATAAAAACAGGGATCCCCGTTTCTATAAAACCTTTGCCTACAATGGCGCCCTCTGGCCTTATGGCGGTAATCCGAATTACAGGGTATGGACTTATTTCTGGCACAACAATGCCAGCTCTGCCAATCCCGACAGAAGCACTGAAACTGCCGGCGATAACAAGTATGGCGTGTATGTCAGAAAAGGGTCCAATCTCGGCGCCAGCCACGTGCAGGGAGGTTTTGCCTTCAGCGGTACCGACTATATGGAGTTGCGCTTTGCAGAAGTGCTGCTGAACCTGGCTGAATCTGCCATCGGCAGCGACAAACTGGATGAAGGATTGACGTTGATTGAAAAAATAAGAGAAAGAGCAGGCCTGGAAAACGGCGACGGTCATTATGGATTGGCTGATGCAGCAGGCAACCGCGACAAATTATTTGCTGCAGTGCTGAATGAAAGGAAAATAGAATTTGCCTACGAAAACAAACGCTTCTGGGACCTCCGCCGCTGGATGCTCTTTAACGATGATTTCGGCACCTGTTCACGCCTGGGCGTACAACCTTTGAACGGAACACGCAGAACAGGTATGTGGGTTTATGTTACCTACGACAATGGTGATAAATACTACAGCAATAATATAGACCCGATGATAAAACGCCCCGATGGCACCGTTCCCGTAATCGAGCGTGAGCCGCTGGCATTCCCTCCCGGTATCAACGATATGGACGAGTACCTCGATTACCTGTACGACAACCATTTTGTAGTGGTAGAACGCGATAACCTGGAAAACACCAGTCCTGCCGACTGGAAATTTACCTGGTACAACGAATATTATTTCTTTGGTTTGCACGAGAGCATATTGAGCGCTTCGCCGTACCTCCAGCAAACCCAGGGATGGCCGCACCTCGATGGTTCAGCCGGCACCTTTGATCCGTTGCAATAAAAATTCGAATAAAGAAGTACGAAATTCCGGGGTAGTATTTACTCCGGGTTTCGTACTTCGCACTTAAATCAGGAGCTTATGAAAAGAGTAATGTTGATCCCTGTAGCATTGATTGGATTAACAGCAATGGCGCAGTACCCAAAAGTACCGGAACAGGTGCAGCGCGAAACCAACGAAATGATGGAAGCGGCGCGCAAACACTCCGATGAAGCCTGGGCCAAAGCGTGGCCGGTGATAGATGCGGAAGCAAGAAATGGCAAGCCCTATATTCCCTGGGCTTCGCGCCCTACCGATCTCCCACAGGCAGATATACCCGCTTTTCCCGGTGCGGAAGGTGGTGGCAAATACAGCTTTGGTGGTCGAGGGGGAAAAGTGCTGGTAGTGACCAACCTGAACGATGATGGTCCCGGCAGTTTCCGCTGGGCCTGCGAACAGGGCGGCGCGCGTATTGTAGTCTTCAATGTGGCAGGCATTATTCATTTGAAGTCTCCTGTTATTATCCGTGCTCCTTACATCACCATAGCCGGGCAAAGTGCGCCGGGCGATGGCGTGTGTATTGCCGGTGAATCGGTATGGATCAACACGCACGATGTGGTGATCCGCTATATGCGTTTTCGCCGTGGCATTACCAATGTGGGCAGAAGAGACGATGCTATTGGCGGCAACCCCGTAGGCAACATCATGATCGATCATGTGTCGGCCAGCTGGGGCGGAGATGAAAACATGAGCATATACCGACACATGTACAACGACAGCACCGGCAGCCAGGAACAAAAGCTGGGGACCGTTAACATCACCATTCAGAATTCTATTTTCTCTGAATGTCTCGATACCTGGAACCATGCTTTTGGCAGCACATTGGGCGGTGAGAATTGTTCCTTCATGCGCAATCTCTGGGCCAACAATACCGGCCGCAATCCGAGTATCGGGTGGAATGGTATATTCAACTTTGTAAACAATGTGATCTTCAACTGGGTGCACCGTTCAGTGGATGGTGGCGACTACCGCGCCGGGTACAACATCATCAACAATTATTACAAACCCGGACCGGCAACGCCACGCAACTCGCCGGTAGGACACCGCATCCTGAAACCTGAAAGCGGCAGAAGTAAATTGCCCTATAAAGTATATGGCAGAGCCTATGTGAACGGCAATATTGTAGAAGGCTACGACGCCGTAAGCAAAGACAACTGGAATGGCGGCGTGCAGGTAGAAAACCTGCCTGATGCAGGACCTTACATGCCTTACATGCGCGTAAACAAGCCGCTGCCCATGCCCGAACTCAGTATATTGGACGCAAAAGCCGCTTACCAATATGTGTTGGACAACGTAGGGGCTACATTGCCAGTAAGAGACCCGGTAGACAAACGCATCGTTGAACAGGTGCGTACCGGAAAAATAAAATATGCAGACAATGTAAAACTGCCCGAAACACAATTTGAGCATCGCCGCCTGCCGAAAGATTCTTACAAGATTGGTATCATTACCGATATCAGCCAGGTAGGTGGTTATCCTGAATACAAGGGCACACCCTACCAGGATTCCGACAACGACGGTATGCCTGATGCATACGAAAAAAAGAACGGGCTTGATCCGAACAATGCGGCCGACGCATCGCAATATGCGGCCGACAAATCCGGCTATACCAATATTGAAGTATACCTTAACAGCCTGGTGCCCGTGCAGCAGGTAGCGCCGGCAGCAAAAGATGCACGGTCAGCTTCGGCAAAAAAGGCGTTGAAATAAAAAGTAAGCATATTGAAGTGCATTGGAAAAGTGTTGCGACTTTGTACAACTGTTGTTTTTAGGTTGAAAGCGTTGGTGGCGTGCCTGGGTATCGCAGTAATCCCGGGCAACGCTCCTGCGCAACAGGCATCATCCAAACCTCCCGTTTCGGTTGTTGATAAGGGTAAGTTATACTATACGCCCGATTCAAACGGCAATCGCATTATTGATTTCTCCTTCTGTGGTTATAAAGCCGGTGAACAGGCTATTCCTTTTGTTCCTGCTAAAATTGTGGTGCCGTTGACAGATGAGGATGCCACTGCAACCATTCAGGCCGCTATTGACAAGGTAAGCCGTATGCCTGCGGACAAAAACGGTTTTCGCGGGGCAGTACTGTTGCAGCCGGGTAATTACAAGGTAAGTGGCAGTTTGCACCTGCATACGTCAGGGGTGGTATTGCGTGGCAGCGGACAGGAAACTATCATCACAGGAACCGGAACAACGCGGGAAACACTGGTCCGCATTGCCGGCATCAACAACAGGGTAGAAGGCAATGCTGTTTCCATCGCAGATAATTATGTGCCGGTAAATGCACAAGAGGTGCAGGTAGCAAATGCGCGTTCGCTAAAAGCCGGTGATGAAATTATCATAACACGTGCTGCAACAAAGGAATGGATTGAGTTATTGGGTACGCAACACTTCGGAGGAGGTATCACTGCGCTGGGATGGAAGCCCGGTCAGCAGGTGGTGCAATGGCGGCGGGTTATCAAATCGATTCAGGGAAATAAAATTTTCTTTGACGCGCCGCTCACTACCGCGCTGGATAAAAAATATGGCGGCGGCACAGTGGCCGCATTCCGCTGGCCAGGAAGAATCAGTCAGTGTGGCATAGAAAATTTGCGCCTCGTTTCTACTTATGATACTACGAATGAGAAAGATGAAGACCATCGCTGGATGGCTATTACAATAGACAATGCTGCGGATGTGTGGGTAAGGCAGGTGAGCTTTTATCACTTTGCGGGCAGTGCCGTGGCGGTTTATGAAAATGCTTCGCGAGTGACGGTGAAAGATTGTATCAGTCGCCAGCCTGTTTCCGAAATCGGCGGGCAGCGGCGCAACACTTTTTTCACTGCCGGACAGCAAACCTTGTTTCTCCGCTGCTATGCCGAATACGGTATGCACGATTTTGGAACAGGATTTTGTGCGGCTGGTCCCAACGCGTTTGTCCAGTGTGAATCCTATATGCCTTACAGCTTCAGCGGCGGCCTGGACAGCTGGGCATCCGGTGTGCTGTTCGACAGGGTAGTGGTAGATGGGCACGCGATCAGTTTTAAAAATCTTGGTCCGGATATGCAGGGCGCCGGATGGAATGTGGCGAATGGCGTATTGTGGAATTGTTCTGCTTCGCGCATAGATTGTTATCAACCGCCCGGTGCACAAAACTATTCATTCGGCAGTTGGGCGCATTTTGCAGGGGATGGATATTGGTATGAATCCAACAGTAGTATTCAGCCGGCCAGTTTGTATTTCGCACAATTGAAGGAACGGACCGGTTTTCGGGCAGACAGTACGCACATACTGGAAGTAACTACGAATGCTACCAGCAGTCCTACGGTAGCACAGGCTGCTGAACTTACGCGCATAGCATATACACCGGCAACATCACTGGTACAGTTTATTGAAGCTGCTGCGCGCTATCGTCCCATATCTACTGCTGCTGATGGGGCAACAGTGATAAAAGCAGTCAAGGCAACAGCTGCCCCGGTTAACAAAGCACCGGCCTTTAAGGTGAAAAATGGCTGGCTGGTGCGCGGTAACCAATTGCTGACCGGTGCGCGCTTGCAGGTGCCCTGGTGGAATGGCAGTGCAAAACCCTATGCATTGGCCAAAGCAAAACCGGCCATCACACGATTTGTTCCGGGAAGAACAGGAAACGGGCTCACCGATGATTTGCAGTCGGTGGCAGACAGCATGCTGGCGCATGGCCAGGTGGCCATTGAACATAACTATGGTTTGTGGTACGATCGCCGGCGCGATGATCATGAGCGCGTACGCAGGATAGATGGTGAAGTATGGCCGCCGTTTTATGAATTACCCTTTGCGCGCAGTGGCAAAGGCATTGCATATGATGGTCTCAGCAAGTACGATCTGACCAAATACAATCACTGGTACTGGAACAGGTTGCGGCAATTTGCCAACATTGCCGATGAGAAAGGCTTGCTGCTGATACAGCATCACTATTTTCAACACAATATTCTCGAAGCAGGCGCGCACTATACCGATTTTCCCTGGCGGCCTGCCAACAATATCAACAACACCGGTTTTCCTGAACCGGTGCCCTATGCCGGTGACAAACGCATTTTCCTTGCTGACCAGTTTTACGATACTGCGCATGAGGTTAGACGTGAGTTGCATAGACAGTTTATTCGTCAAAGCCTGCAAAACTTTACAGGCAATACCGGCGTGCTGCATTTCATCAGCGAAGAATATACCGGACCGTTGCATTTTGTGCAGTTCTGGTTGAATACCATTCGTGCGTGGAAAAATGAATCGGCTCAGCCGGCAATCATTGGGCTGAGTACCACCAAAGATGTGCAGGATGCTATACTGCAGGACCCACAGTATGCTGCGCTCATAGATGCAATTGATATCCGCTACTGGTATTACCAGGCGGATGGGTCGGTATATGCACCGGCCGGCGGGCAACACCTGGCGCCGCGCCAGCATGCACGTTTGCTAAAACCCAAAGCAACTTCGGCTGAACAGGTATACCGCGCGGTGCGGGAGTATAAACAACGTTTTCCGGAAAAAGCAATTATATATTCTGCAACAGGCTATGACAAACACGGCTGGGCCATACTCATGGCCGGTGGGTCATTGCCTGATGTGCCGGTGAAAGATGCGGATTTTTTTGCTGCTGTTACTGCCATGCGTCCGGTAATAAATAATAATGACAAGCAGTGGATACTGATGGATGAGCAGCATGGGTATGTGATCTATGATATGGAAGCTGATCAGGTGGAGGTGGACTTGCAACAGGCAAGCGGAAAATTTCAACCGGTATGGATTCATACGGCGTCTGGAAAAATGTGGTATGAAAAGTCAGCTATCAGTGGGGGGAAAATTGTGCGGCTGCAAAAGCCGGAAGGAAAGCAATGGGTGTTGTGGTTGAGGAAATAGAAGCGTAGCAAATGAAGTAGCAATCATGAAACAATCTATAATCTTTGTATTTGCATTGATGCTATGGGCGCCGCTACAGGCGCAAACGCAGCCGCTGGAAATAACTGCCAACAAACGTTTTTTTCAAACGGCCGATAAGAAGCCTTTTTTCTGGTTAGGCGATACCGGCTGGTTATTGTTCATCAAAACCACGCGCGAAGAAGCTGTTCAATACCTCAATACCAGGAAAGAGCAGGGCTTCAATGTAATTCAGGCAATGCTTGTGCATGGCTGGGACAATGCGGCGAATGTATATGGACAGCCCTCGTTTCAAGGTCGTGATGTATCGCAGCCTTATACTACTCCGGGCAATGATGTGAACAAACCCGGCGAATACGATTACTGGGACCACGTGGAATATATCATTGATCAGGCGGCGCAACGCGGCATCTATATGGCGCTGGTGCCGGTATGGGGCAGCGCCGTGAAAGATGGTCCGGTTACAGCTGAGCAGGCAGCAACATATGCCACCTGGCTTGCCAAACGGTTTCATACCAGGAACAATATTATCTGGCTCAATGGTGGCGATATTGTAGCTACCGATTCAATGGCCGTATGGCAGGCCATCGGTACGGCACTGAAACAACATGCACCGCATCAGCTGGTGACCTATCATCCCAGAGGCCGTTATACTTCTTCGCAATGGTTTCACAATGCAGGCTGGCTTGACTTCAATATGTTTCAAAGCGGGCACAAAACCTATGCCCAGGACACCAGCAGCAAGGAACATCGTCACTATGGTGAAGACAACTGGAAATATGTGCAGGAAGATTATGCTAAAAAACCGGCAAAGCCCACTTTGGACGGAGAACCTTCTTATGAAAACATTCCCTATGGATTGCACGATACCACGTTGCCGCGCTGGAAGGCGGCTGATTTGCGCCGGTATGCTTACTGGAGTGTGTTAGCCGGTGGAGCAGGATTTACGTATGGAGAGAACCACATCATGCAATTCCATCGTCCCGGTGATCAGGACGCTAATTTCGGTCCGTATAAAAGCTGGCAAGCCTCCTTGTATGAACCCGGCGCTATGCAGATGCGTCATCTCAAGGAACTGATACTTACACATACTGATGGGAGCCGCAGGCCGGCACAGGAAATCCTTGCAGCGAACGACGGTAAACAATACGACTACATTATTGCTTCTAAAGGAAATGGTTATGCGCTGGCTTATACATACACAGGAAAACCCATTTCCATCAACATAGCAAAACTGGGTTTCAAACCCGGCAAAGCATATTGGTTTAACCCGGTGAACGGAACTATACAGGAGGCAGGCAAACCTGCAAAAAAAGGCGTGGAGCAATATCAGCCGCCTGCAAGAACTACCGAAGGGAATGATTGGGTGTTGATCCTGAAAAAATAATGGATGCCGCATGTTGATGAAAGCAGCAAAACATATCAGTTACAAACAAAGAATATTAAGCACCTGGCTATGCGCCGCTCTTATCGTGTTGTTGTGTGCTTCCTGTTCGCAAAAAGTATACTTCTTCACTTCCTTTCATGAACCGGCGGACAAAGGACTGCGGCTGCTGTACAGTACCAACGGCTATCAATGGACCGATTTGGACACCGTACTGCTGCAACCGGCAATCGGCAACCAGCGGGTAATGCGTGATCCTTCCATTGTGCAGGGACCTGACGGCACTTTTCATTTGGTATGGACCAGCAGCTGGCGCGGCGATAAAGGATTTGGCTACGCTTCCTCGAAAGACTTAATTAACTGGAGTGAACAACGGTTCATACCCGTGATGCAACACGAGCCCACTACGGTAAATGTGTGGGCGCCGGAATTGTTTTATGATGACGAAGAAAAACAATTCATCATCATCTGGGCTTCCACCATACCCGGACGTTTTCCGCGTGGCATAGAAGAAGACAGCAACAATCACCGCATGTATGTGACCACTACCAAAGACTTTCAGACATTTTCTCCCACGCAACTTTTTCTCGATCCCGGTTTCAGCGTGATTGATGCGGTAATTGTAAAAAGAAAAGTGAATGATTATGTGTTGGTGTTGAAAGATAATACGCGTCCCGAACGCAACCTCAAAGTAGCCTTTGGCCGTCATCCGCTGGGACCGTGGGAAAATATATCGCAACCGTTTTCAGACAATTTCACCGAAGGCCCCACGGTGTTGAAAGTAAAAGACGACTGGCTGATTTTTTTCGACTCTTACCGGAAGCAAATTTATGAAGTAGTGGCTACGAAAGACTTCCGGACATTTACCAACATCACCCAACAAGTAACCATTCCGGAAGGACACAAGCACGGGACGATATTTACCGGCAATAAAAAACTATTAAGGTCATTGTTGAAATACAGGGGAAAAGCAGAATGAATACGATCCGAAACATAGCATTGTCGATAGCAGTGATGATAGCGGGCGCCCTGCAGGCACAGGATACTGTGCGGTATACGGGAACTACACTGGTGAATGTAGACTATCACCATGGGCAACTGCGTCCTGCAGTAGGCGTGCACAACATCCAGACCATGCGCGCCAACCGCAGCAATTTTGCCAACAGCTGGACGTATAATCATGCGCCCATGCTGGCTTACTGGAACAATACTTTTTACCTGCAGTATCTTGCCAATCCCATCGGAGAGCATATACCGCCGGGACAAACTTTTTTACAAAAGAGTACGGACGGCTACCACTGGTCGGAGCCAGAAGTGTTATTTCCCACTTATCGGATTCCGGATGGATTTGTAAAACCCGGTAAAACCGATACAGCGCGCAATGTTGATGCCGTTATGCATCAGCGCATCGGGTTTTATGTTTCAAAAGACAATCGCTTGTTTGCGCTGGCCTATTATGGCATTGTACTGGCCAAAGGGGATGACCCGAATGATGGTGAAGGCATCGGCCGGGTGATTCGCGAAATCAACAAAGATGGTTCCTTCGGGCCTATATATTTCTTGCGTTACAATCATGCTTTTAACGAAAAAAACACCAGTTATCCTTTTTACAAAAAATCGAAGGACAAAGGATTTGTTGCAGCCTGTGAAGAGATGCTGCATTCGCCTTTGTTAATGCAGCAAATGGTAGAAGAAGCTGATCGTAATGATCCGTTGGTACCGTTAAAGGAACAATTCAAAGCGTTCAGCTATTATCATCTGCCGGACGGCAGGGTGGTGGGTTTGTGGAAATATGCGCTCACCAGTATCAGCAATGATAATGGTAAAACCTGGAAGTACCATCCCACCCGTGCGCCCGGTTTTGTAAATGCCAATGCAAAAATCTGGGGACAGCGTACGAGCGATGGTAAATACGCTACTGTATATAATCCTTCTGAATTTCGCTGGCCGCTTGCCATAAGTGTAAGTGATGATGGATTGGATTATAAAAACCTGCTGTTGGTGAATGGGGAAATTACGTCCATGCGCTATGGCGGCGCTTACAAAAGTTATGGGCCGCAATATGTGCGCGGCATATTACCGGGCAATGGTCAACCGGCAGACGGCAACCTGTGGGTCACCTACAGCATGAACAAGGAAGATATATGGGTATCGAAAATTCCTGTTCCTGTAAGCGAAACGGTGAATGCGCATGTGAATGAGGTATTTGCTCAAATGAAAGATGGCGAAGAATTGAATGTATGGAACTTATTCAGTCCCCTGTGGTGCCGTACGCAAATTGAAACCTACAAAGGCGCCAAAGTACTGGCCCTGCACGACAGCGATCCTTTTGATTATGCAAAAGCTGAACGTGTTTTTCCTTCTTCAAAAAAAGTTTCGGTAACATTTTCTGTAACGCCTCAGCAGGATGAACACGGCGTGCTGGAAGTGGAATTGACAGATGCAAAAGGAACACCTTGTCTGCGTCTCATCCTGGACGGCGAGGGCAATATTCTTACCAAACAAGGATACCGCAACAAGCGGCTGGGTACTTATAAAGCCGGTGAGCAACTTACTTTTTCTATAGCGCTGAACACCACCAGCCGGTTTTATACCGTACGCATCAACAATGGCAAACCTGCCAATAATCTGTGTTTTGCACCTGTGCACAGCGTAGAACGTCTGGTGTTCCGGACCGGTGCTACCCGCCGTTTCCCTGATGCAGACACGCCTACCGACCAGGATTATGATTTGCCAAAGCCGGACCGAAAGGACCAGGAAGCTGTATATTTCATTCACTCGGTAAAAACGGAGGCAATGCAGTAAATGAAGAAAAGCATTATCATAGCAATATGGGCGCTGTTGCAAGTGACGGTTGTATTGGCGCAGCGAAAGAAACACAACGGATTCGTATTGCAACCGGCTTCTTTCCGTCATTATGTTGATTACTTCAACAAGATGGAAGATGAAAACATCCGGCAGGCAATTCCCAACGACAGCGCCTGGTGGTGGATGGAACGCAATATTCCTTTGTTTGAATGTCCGCAGCAGAATTTTGAAGAAATGTTTTACTACCGCTGGTGGACTTTGCGCAAGCATATCAAAAAAACGGAGCAGGGATATGTATTCACCGAATTTTTGGTGCAGCGCAGCTACGCCGATAAATACAATCTCATCAGCAGTGCATTGGGCCACCATATCTATGAAGCCCGCTGGCTGCACGAACCGCAATACCTCAACGACTATATCCGCATATGGTACCGAGGCAACGACGGAAAGCCCATGAAAAAATTACGGGCGTACAGCAGTTGGAACATCGATGCGTTGTACAACCGTTACCTGGTAAACAAAGACGTGCAGTTCATCACCAACCTGCTGCCCGATCTGCAGGCGGATTATACGGCATGGGAAGCCGAAAAACGTTTGCCGAACGGCCTCTACTGGCAATACGATGTACGCGATGCGATGGAAGAAACCATCAGCGGCGGACGGCGCGAAAAAAATGCACGGCCTTCCATCAATAGTTATATGTATGGCAATGCCAAAGCACTGTCGGCCATTGCGCGACTGGCCGGCAATGATGTTTGGGAAAAATTATACCGGCAAAAAGCCGATACCATCAAACAACTCGTACAACAAAAACTATGGCATCCGCAGCACCAGTTTTTTGAAGTACTGAAAGAAGCAGATACGCTGGCAGCGGTGCGTGAAGCCATCGGGTTTATTCCCTGGTATTTTCAATTGCCGGACACTGCTTACAATGTAGCTTGGCAATTTGTGACTGACGAAAAAACTTTTAAAGCACCTTTCGGGCTCACCACTGCCGACAGAAGTCATCCTGCATTTCGCTCTCATGGTTGTTGCAAATGCGAATGGGACGGCGCTGTGTGGCCCTTCGCCACTTCACAGACATTGACCGGAATGGCTGTCCTGCTGAACAACTATCAGCAATCATACGTGAACAAAGCAGACTATTTTGATCTGCTCGAAACCTACGTGGAATCACAATACTACCGCGGTCGTCCTTACATTGGTGAATACCTTGATGAATCAACGGGCTACTGGCTCAAGGGCGACCAGGAACGCAGTCGCTATTATAACCATTCAACCTTCAACGATCTGATCATTACCGGGCTGATAGGGTTACGTCCGAGGGAAGATGATACGCTGGAAGTAAATCCTTTGGTGCCTAAAGACCAGTGGGAATGGTTTTGTCTTGACAAAATATTGTACCACGGAAAAATCATCACCATTATCTGGGATAAAACCGGTAAGAAGTATAAAAAAGGTAGAGGGTTCAGTGTATGGGCTGATGGGAAATTGTTGAAGAGAACGGAGGAGATGGAAAAGATATTGGTACGCTTTTAAAGTAGGGTGAATAGCTGTAATGAAGAATAATAGCATCATACTACCATTGTACAGAAAACTGAGTGTGTTATTATGTAGTCTGATAGCATTCCTCACCGCTGTGCAGGGCCAGGAAACGATACGCCATTATCTCTCCGGCACCGGCAGTGATGATACGGTAAACTGGCAGTTCTATTGCACAGCGGGAAGAAACGCCGGCAAATGGACAACTATTCCTGTTCCTTCCTGCTGGGAATTGCAGGGATTTGGCAAATATGATTATGGCTTTGCGAAAGACAGTGTGCGTGGTAAGGAAAAAGGTTTGTACAAACATACATTCACTATACCAGCGGACTGGAAAAACAAAAAAATCAATATCGTTTTTGAAGGGTCTATGACCGATACGGAAGTAAAGATCAATGGCCGCGCTGCGGGCCCCATGCACCAGGGCGCGTTTTATACTTTCCGGTACAACATTACGAAGCTGGTGAAGCCAGGCAAAAGCAATCTCCTGGAAGTAACTGTATCCAAACATTCTTCCAATGAATCTGTCAATGCTGCCGAACGCAGGGCAGATTACTGGATTTTTGGTGGCATTTTCAGACCGGTATATCTTGAAGTGCTGCCATCGGACCACATAGAACATATAGCGATCGATGCAAAGGCAGATGGCGCCTTTAATGCCAAAATAATAACGCAGGGCAAACATGATTCCATTGCACTGCAACTTTTTGACAAATCGGGAAAGCCGTTTGGTACAACCATTACTGTGCCTACAGTTAAAGAAGGTAGTATTTTCATTACTACGAAATTTCCATCACCCCTTCAATGGTCGCCGGAATTTCCGAACAGGTATACGGCTGTATTTACCTTATATAACAAAGGTGTGGCGGTTCATAGGGTTTCTCACAAGATTGGTTTTCGTACAGTAGAAGTGAAACAGCGCGATGGTATTTATGTGAATGGCGTGAAAATAAAATTCAAGGGTGTGAACCGGCATTCCTTTCGTCCCAACACCGGCAGAACTACCAGTCGCAAGATCAGTGAAGAGGATGTGTTGCTGATGAAAGACATGAACATGAATGCAGTCCGTATGGCGCATTACCCGCCTGATGAACATTTCCTTGATGTATGTGATAGTTTGGGTTTGTTTGTAATGGATGAACTGGCCGGCTGGCATGGACATTATGATACGCCTACCGGTGCTAAATTGCTGCAAGCGATGGTCCGCAGGGATGTAAATCATCCTTGCATTGTGTTCTGGGCAAATGGCAATGAAGGCGGGCACAATACGGATCTGGATTCGTTATTCACTGCTTTCGATATCCAAAATCGTCCTGTTGTGCATCCATGGCAGTTATACAATGGCATCGAAACACAACATTACCGGGAATACAATTACGGCATCGGCAACTATGAAGCGGGTCGCGAAATTGTAATGCCTACGGAATTTTTACACGGGCAATTCGATGGCGGTCATGGCGCAGGCCTGGAAGATTATTGGGAAAAAATGTGGCGCAATCCCCTCAGTGCCGGTGGTTTTCTCTGGGATTTTGCCGACCAGGCAGTAGTGCGCACAGATCTCAACGATTCACTGGATACCGACAAACATCGCGGTGCTGACGGTATCCTCGGTCCCTGGTTGCAAAAGGAAGCGAGTTATTATGCCATTAAAGAGATTTGGAGTCCCGTGCATATTGAACGCAGAGAAATAGCGCCGGGCTTTGATGGAAGATTCACCATTGAAAATCGTTATCATTTCACCAACATCAATCAATGCCGGTTTAGCTGGCAACTGAAGAAGATAGATCTTCACACGCCATCCGTTGTCAATGGTACAGCCCAGGCGCCAGACATACAACCCGGACAACGCGGCGTATTGCAATTGTCATTGCCGGCTAACTGGGATTCCTATGATGTATTGTACCTTACTGCCTTCGATGTATATAACCGGGAATTGTTTACCTGGAGTTTTCCGATTGTACGCCCGGTGCAGTTTTTTTCACGCATGATTCGTGTTCAGGATAGCGGCAAGGTGCAAATAGAAGAACGCGATTCGCTATGGCATATCACCGCCGGCAAGGTGATGCTTCAGATTAACCGTAACAATGGATTGCTGGTGCAGGTGCAAAACACCAGGGGCATCATTCCTTTTACCAATGGCCCCATCATCCAGGAAGGCGTAAATAATATTACAGGATTGACCCATCGCTATGAAGGCAATAACCTCATTATAGCATCAAAATTTGATAGAAAAGAAAGCTTTAACACGCTGCGCTGGACGGTATTTCCCAATGGCGTGCTGAAATTGGAACTGCACTATTTCCCCGGCGCTTACTGGACAGATTTTGCCGGCGTGAACTTTTCTTTTCCTGAAGATCAGATCCGCCGTGTAACCTATGCGGGATTTGGTCCATATCGTGTTTGGAAAAACCGGTTAAAAGGCAACCGGTTCGATTGGTTTACCAAAGCGTATAACAATACGGAAACAGGTGAGCATCCGTGGATTTATCCAGAGTTCAAAGGCTATCACGCCAATTTTTATGCAGGCATATTTGAGATGGAGCACAATCAGTTTACTGTAGCTACAGAGAATGAAGGTTTGTTTCTCCGCCTGTTTACCCCTGCCTGGAAAACAGATGCCTGGCACAACTATGAACCGCATTTTCCTTCGGGCGATATTTCATTCATGCAGGGCATTCCTGCCATTGGTACAAAAACGCAACGCAAGGAAACCACCGGGCCCATGGGAATGAAGAATGGATTTTATGATTATGAAAAAGACCTGACGCGTGCGCTGAAGATGGTATTGTATTTCGATTTCAGTGGGGAAGTTCGGTAATGGCTGTCCCACAGAAATTGCTGCTTTTTCAAAATTTATATCACATTGAAAGGTGATGTTATGAACCTAAGACGCTTTTGCCTATCAACGCTCATATGCTTCCTCGCACTGTCATTACAAGCGCAGGTTACGGTGCAGCATCTCAATTGTGAAATGCTCACCAACCCGCTGGGCATCGACAGCAAACAACCACGCCTGAGCTGGCAGTTGCAATCTGATCTGCGCAATGTGCAGCAGGAAGCTTATCATATCCTGGTCGCTTCATCATTGGATAAACTGAACAACAACGAAGGCGATATCTGGAACTCAGGCAAGGTGCAATCATCCACTGCTGTACTGGTGCCTTATGCCGGTAAACCTTTACAAAGCACCGCTCAGTATTTCTGGAAAGTAAAAGTTTACACCAATAAAGGGGCATCCAACTGGAGCGGACCTGCTTACTGGAGCATGGGGCTCCTGGACAAATCCGATTGGAAAGCATCATGGATCGGGTATGATAAAGCTTCGCCCTGGGACAGCATTTCACAATGGTCTCGCTTATCAGCAAGATACCTGCGCAAAACATTTCAGGCGCAGCGGGGCATTAAGAGGGCCACTGTGTACATAGCCGGTTTGGGTTTGTATGAATTATTCATCAATGGCGAACGTATCGGCGACCAGGTATTGGCCCCGGCACCCACTGATTACCGCAAATCCGTATTGTACAATACCTATGATGTAACGGAAGTGCTGCGCTCCGGCTCCAATGTAGTGGCTACTGTGCTGGGCAATGGTCGCTTTTTTACCATGCGACAAAACTATAAAACGCATAAACATAACACCTTCGGTTATCCCAAGTTGTTGCTGCAACTGGAAATTGAATACACTAACGGAAAAAAACAAACCATTGTCAGCGACGAAAGCTGGAAGCTGAATGTAGACGGTCCCATACGCACCAACAACGAATACGATGGTGAAGAATACGACGCCACCAAAGAATTTCCCGGCTGGACGCAACCGGGATTCAGTGATAAGCAATGGATCAAACCGCATATCGTAGACGCCCCGCAGGGACAACTCACCGCGCAAATGACGCCGCCCATGAAAATCATGGATACCCTGCGCCCTGTTTCCATTAAACAAATGGCTTCGGGAAAATACATCCTCGACATGGGCCAGAATTTTTCCGGCTGGCTGCAGTTGCGTGTGCAGGGCAAAAGAGGGCAACAGGTAACATTGCGTTTTGCCGAAAGCCTGCAACCCAATGGCGAACTCTATACTGCCAACCTGCGCGATGCGCGTGTAACAGATATTTACACGTTGAAAGGTGGTGAACCCGAAACCTGGCATCCGTCATTTGTATACCATGGTTTTCGTTATGTAGAAATTACCGGTTATCCCGGCACACCTACTGTAAACGATTTTGAAGGACATCTCATCTATGATGATCTTCCTGCAAGCGGCGCTTTTACTTCTTCCAATAGCACCATTAACACCATTGTAAGAAACGCCTGGTGGGGCATAGCTTCCAATTACAAAGGCATGCCGGTAGATTGTCCGCAGCGCAATGAACGTCAACCCTGGCTGGGAGATCGCGCTACCGGCGCCGGCGGCGAAGCTTTCTTGTTTAATAATGCGGCATTGTATGCCAAGTGGCTGGACGATATAGAACAATCGCAAACCCCGGAAGGCGCCATACCCGATGTAGCGCCGGCTTTCTGGAACTATTACAGCGACAATGTGACCTGGCCCGGCACTTACCTGCTGGTAGCAGATATGGTATACCGGCAGTTTGGTGATAAGCAGGTGGTGGTAAAACATTATCCTTCCATGAAAAAATGGATGGAGTACATGCGCAGCAAATACATGAAAGGCTATATCCTCACCAAAGACAAATACGGCGACTGGTGCGTGCCACCGGAATCACCCGAAGTTATTCGTTCAAATGACAGTACACGCACAACAAAAGGTGAGTTGATTGCCACGGCTTATTACTACTGGCTGCTGCAGTACATGAAAAAATTTGCGGTGCTTGCCAACCAGCAACAGGACATTGCTGCATATGACGCATTGGCTGCAAAAATGCAACAGGCCTTTCACAACAAATTCTTCAACAAAAAAAATAACTGGTACGATAACAATACCGTTACCGCCAACCTGCTGCCGCTCTATTTTGGTATAACGCCCGATAGTTTGAAAGAAGCAGTATTCAATAATATTTACAAAAAGATCCGCATCGACAACCACATGCATATCAGCACGGGCGTAATTGGTACGCAGTGGCTGATGCGTGGTCTTACCAACAACGGTCGCGCGGATATTGCCTATACGCTTGCTTCCAATACCACCTATCCTTCCTGGGGATATATGGCTGCCAATGGCGCTACTACCATCTGGGAATTGTGGAATGGCAATACGGCCAACCCGCAGATGAATTCGCAAAACCATGTCATGTTGTTGGGTGATTTGTTGATCTGGTTGTATGAAAATCTTGCTGGTATCCGTTCGGATGAAGAAGCTGTTGGTTTTAAAAAGATCATTATGAAGCCGGAACCGGTAGACGGGCTGTGGTTTGTAAAAGCTTCCTACCAGTCTGTGCATGGCGAAATATACAGTCACTGGCAGCAATCACAAGACAGGGCTTCTTTCCGCTGGGAATTGCGTATTCCTGCCAATACTACAGCAGCAATATATATTCCTGCAACGTCTGTGGCAGACGTGACGGAAAGCGGGAATGCTGTTTCATCGGTTAAGGATATACGATTTGTGAAAATGGATGGGAGATATGCCGTATTTGAAATTGGTTCAGGCTCGTATGCTTTCACTTCACATTATAGTTTCAAAAAAGGCATTGTAAAAGACCAGTTCATTTTTGAAAGGGCCTCTTTCCCTGAAAGCCATGCCGCTACTATTGCAGAAACGCCGGAAGGGTTGATAGCAGCCTGGTTTGGCGGCACGAAGGAAGGTTATAAAGATGTTTGCATCTGGACGAGCCATTATAAAAATGGTACATGGACAGAACCGGTTAAGGTAGCTGATGGCGTATTGAACGACAGCACCCGTTATGCCTGTTATAACCCGGTGTTGTACCAGGTGCCCGGTGGTGAATTGTTGTTGTTTTATAAGATCGGTCCCAATGTGGCCGGCTGGACAGGCTGGATGATGCGTTCAAAAGATAACGGCAAAACCTGGGGACCACGCGAAGCATTGCCGGAAGGATTTCTCGGTCCTATCAAAAACAAACCGGTGCTGATCAACGGCACCCTTATCTGTCCTTCGAGCACCGAAAAGAACGGATGGAAAGTGCATTTTGAATTTACCCGCGACTGGGGCCGCACGTGGACAAAAACAGCGCCCATCAACGATGGTAAAATCGTGAGCGCCATTCAACCCAGCATCCTGCAATATGCAGATGGCAGCCTGCAAGTGTTGTGCAGGAGCCAAAACAGAACGATCAATGAATCATGGAGCCGGGATGGCGGCAAAACCTGGAGCACCATGAAGGCAGCTCCTTTACCCAATAACAATTCCGGTACAGATGCCGTCACGTTGCAGGACGGCACACAACTGCTCGTGTACAATCATGTGAAACCTGATCCGTCATTGCCGAGAGGGAAAGGCCCGCGTACGCCGTTGAATGTAGCTATTTCAAAAGACGGTAAAAACTGGCAGGCCGTGCTGGTGCTGGAAGATTCGCCCATCAGCCAGTATTCCTATCCTTCGGTAATTCAAACAAAAGATGGGTTGGTGCATGTCGTATATACATGGAGGAGAGAACGTGTAAAACATGTAATCATCGACCCGTCAAAACTTGAAGGCAAACCTATTGTCAACGAGCAATGGCCGGATGGTAACGCGTTTTGAGATAGACCTGCGTAACCTGCAATCTGTGCAACGCTAACCGGCACTTTGTAACCATTGCGCCCAAATTTGAATAAATGAACAACTTGCCCGTAACTGACCTTCTCGTCGTTATACTATACCTGCTGGCTATGGTATGGGTCGGGATTTATTTTTCGCGGAAGAACAAGAATGCGAAGGCATTCAGTACGGCGGCGGGTTCCATTCCGGGCTGGGCCATCGGCTTTTCCATTTTTGCTACGTTTCTCAGCAGCAACACATTTTTGGGCGTCCCGGGAAAAGCGTTTGGCAGTAACTGGAATTCGTTTGTGTTCAGTATTTCCATGCCGTTGGCTGCATGGTTTGCGGCACGCTACTTCGTGCCTTTTTACAGGAAGTCTGGTTACATATCAGCCTATGAACATTTTGAAAATCGTTTTGGTCCCTGGGCGCGCACGTATATGGTAGTGTGTTTTCTGCTTACGCAGCTGGCGCGAATGGGTTCTATCTTTTTTGGCATCGGATTGAGTTTGCAGGCGCTGCTGGGTTTTTCGCTGTCTTCCATTATGATCGTGATGGGCATTTGTATCATCATCTACACAGTGCTGGGAGGCATGGCTGCAGTGATATGGACAGAGGTGGTGCAGGCAATCATCTTGTCTGTAGGGGCATTGCTCATTCTCCTGCTTATCATATCAGACATTCCCGGTGGCGCCGGGGCCATCATTGATATCGGCAAAGCGAATGACAAATTCAGTCTCGGCAGCTTTGCACTAAATCTAAGTGCACCTACTTTTTGGGTGATCCTGTTGTACGGTTTCTTTATCAACCTCAACAATTTTGGTATTGATCAGAATTATGTGCAGCGGTATCACACCGCCACTTCACAAAAGCAGGCTGCCGGCTCGGTATGGTTGTGTGTGGCTTTGTACGTTCCCATATCGCTGTTATTTTTTGTAATTGGTTCTTCGCTCTTCGCGTACTACGAAGTACATCCTGAAGCCATTGCCACTGTAAAAGACCAGGTAGTGCAGGAAATGGCAAGGGCCGGCACCATCATTACAACAGAACAACTATCAGCTGCTGATTACGGCGATAAAGTAATGCCGCATTTTATTGTAAGCCGCATACCGGCCGGGCTGGCGGGACTGATTGTTTCTGCCATTCTCAGCGCCGCCATGAGCACGATCAGTTCGGGTATGAATGCATCAGGCACCGTGTTCACGGCAGATATTTTTAAAAGATATTTCAAACGCGATATGAACGAGCGCCAGCAACTGCGCGCCTTACACATTTCCACAACGTTGTTTGGCGTGCTGGGCCTGGGCACCGGTCTTGCGATGATCGGGGCAAAAAGTTTGCTGGATATGTGGTGGGAACTCTCGGGCATTTTTGCCGGCGGTATGCTGGGACTTTTCCTGTTAAGCATGATCAGTCGCCGCACCTCCGGGCATGCAGCGCTCACTGCTACGCTCATCGGAGTACTGGTGATTTTGTGGATGAGCTTTTCCGGAAAAATTCCCGATGAATATGCCTTCCTGAGAAGCCCCTTTCACGTGAACATGATAATAGTGATAGGAACGCTGACGATTTTCCTGGTGGGATTGTTGTTGACTGCATTCAGACAATCGCGATCCGGACAGGAAAATCCTACAGCTTAATGATAATAAATACCATTTTTTCCCCTGCGGGGAAGATGCATTTTTAGAAACGCTGAATTCGACCATTTATGCCAGACAAGAAATTTGTGCCGGTGATGATTACGCCGTTCAACCTCAAGGCAAAGGTTGACCTGGACGTGGTGAGCAACCTGATTGATTTTTATCTCGCCGCCGGCGTGCAAGGTTTTTTTGCCAATTGCCTCAGCAGCGAAATGTACAGCATTACCGAAGATGAACGGCTGGAACTGACGCAGCACATTGTGCGTTATGTGAACGGTCGCGTGCCTGTGGTGGCTACAGGTTCATTCGGGCTCACCATTGAAGACAAGGCTGAGTTTACCAAAAAAATTTACGATACCGGAATCGATGCGGTGATCCTCATCACCGGACATTATGCCAACGTAGAAGACAATGATGATGTGCTGCTGCGCAATTTTGAAAAAATGTTCCGGCTGACCGGTAACATACCATTGGGCACCTATGAATGTCCTGCTCCCTATAAGCGTATCATTGGCGCTGATGTATTCCGCCAGTTGCTTGATGCGGACCGGCTGGTATATCACAAGGACACTTCTATTGATCTCGAAAAAGTGCAGGAGAAACTGGATGTGCTGAACAATGTTGAAAGCCGGCTGGAGTTTTACGATGCGCATTCTCCCAATGCGATGTACAGTTTGCAAATGGGCGCCAAAGGCATGTCATCCATCAGCGGAAATTTTTACCCGGAAATATTGGTGTGGATGGTGAACAACGCCACCAATCCCGATAAGCAGGAGGAAGTGAAATGGCTGCAGTCGGAGATCAGTCGCGTTGATCCGCTGATTCATATTGCCTACCCGATGAGCGCGAAATATTTCTTACGCAAACGCGGATTGCCGGTGCGCACCATCAGTCGTGCAACGGCACTGGAGCTGACGCCCCAGCAGAAAAAAACGCTGGATGAAATTCACAACGATTTTTTGCGCTGGTGCGAACGGCTTGACATCAAACCGGTGGATGTGGAAAGCCTGTTGTTGCCGAAAGTACCACTTGATCCGCCGGTGTAAACGAAGCATGAAAAGAAAGAGAACCCAATGACACAATTACCATTAAGTATCTATTTCCCCGGTAAACTGCTGTTCGGCAACGGCACCCTTGCTGCTTTGGGGGAGGAAGTGCTGCAGTGGAACCCCTCCCGGGTATTCATTGCTACCATCGCGCCGCTTACGGATAAGTTGAGCGGGCTGATTCAATTTCTCACTGAAAAGGATATACGAACCTATACAGATACTTCCATTGTACAGGAACCAGCCATCAGCGATTTTGAAAAGCTGATGCAGCAGGCGGCGGCCTTTGATCCTGACGTGGTCATTGGCATTGGTGGCGGCAGTGTGCTCGACATAGCCAAACTGGTAGCCGCACAACTCGACAATGAGCAATCTTTGCGCGACTATATCGGTATTGGATTGTTAAAGGGAAGAAAGAAAAAACTGGTCTGTGTGCCGGCCACTTCAGGCACCGGCAGTGAAGTATCGCCCAATGCTATTTTGGTTGATGACAACGATAACCAGAAAAAAGGAATCATCAGTCCATACCTCGTGCCCGATGTGGTATATGTGGACCCGATGCTCACTGTAACCGTGCCGCCCTCCATTACAGCTGCTACCGGTATCGATGCATTGACGCACTGCATGGAAGCCTATACCAACAAATTTGCGCAACCTTTTATAGATATGTATGCCTATGAAGGCATGCGGCTGATTGCAGCGCACCTGGAAACTGCTGTAAAAGATGGCAGCAATATAGAAGCGAGAACACAAGTGGCCATGGGCAGTATGCTCGGTGGATTTTGTTTAGGCCCGGTAAACACGGCGGCGGTGCATGCGTTGTCATATCCATTGGGCAGTATGTTTCATTTGCCGCATGGTTTGTCCAATGCATTGTTATTGCCTTATGTAATGGAGTACAACATACCTGCGGCCACCAAACGGTATGCAGATGTGGCGCTGGCGCTTGGTTGCAACAGGGAAAACAACGATGAAGCCACGGCCTGTGCAGGCGTGGAAAAAGTAAAGGCCCTGATCAAAGCCTGCGGATTGCCGGCTACACTCCGGGAATTAAACATTCCCGAATCCGCTATCCCTGCTATGGCAACCGATGCTATGAAAGTGCAACGATTACTGAAAAACAATCCGCGACCAGTAACGGAAGCGGATGCCATTGCGATATACAAAGCGGCCTGGTAAATATGGGTAGTGACAATACATTTGGCGGCACCATTGTTCCGGTGGTTACTCCACTCACCAGTACTTATGCACTGGATGAGGCGGCAGTAGAAAAAATATTGGCGCATTTGCACAAACACCAGGCGCATGCATTCGTATTGGGAACTACGGGCGAAGCAGCTTCGCTTTCGTGGGATATGAAACGCGCATATATTAAAAAAGCAGTGAAAGCCCGCAAAACGGGCATGCATCTGTATGCCGGCATTTCTTCAAACTGTGTGAGCGAATCAATAGCATTTGCCAATTTCTGTGCGGCTGAAGGAGTGGACGCAGTAGTAGCAACGCTTCCTTCTTATTATACTTTGACAGAGGCAGAAATGCAGGTATACTTCCTGCAGCTTGCCTCATCCATTTCACTACCGTTGATTGTGTATAATATTCCGGCCACTACGCATATGAGCATTCCATTGCATGTGGTGGACGAGCTGAGCCATCACCCCCATATTGTAGCGCTGAAAGATTCGGAACGAAGTGAAGAGCGGATGCGGCAGGCATTGCAATTGTGGAAAAACAGGAAGGACTTCAAATACTTTCTCGGTTGGGCGGCACAGTCGGCCAATGCGCTAATGGAAGGATGTCATGGACTGGTGCCCAGCACTGGCAATCTCTTGCCGGATATCTATGCTACCATGTGGCAGGCCATAGCCAACGGCAACCGTGATGAGGCATTGGCGATGCAAAGGCTATCCGATGAATATGGCAACCTGTACCAGGGAGGAAGAACATTGGGACAATCACTATGGGCGCTGAAAGTATTGATGCAGGAAGAAGGACTGTGTGCAGCGCATGTAATGCCACCTGTGCAGCCTTTGGGTGAGGAAGAAGCACAAAAAATATTGCAGCAGTATCGACAGAAGAAAAATAAAAAATGACCAGTAAAGAAGCGTTCAAACCAATTGTAGCCATTACCATGGGCGATCCGGCGGGCATTGGTCCCGAGATTGCCGTAAAGGCCTTGCAGCGTGAAGACATCTATGCCATCTCTCGCCCGTTGTTGGTGGGTGATGCAGCAGTGTTTAACCAGATGGTGGTACAGTTAAAAGCAAAGCTGAACGTGCATGCCATCCGCAAGGTGGAGGATGCCATTTTTAATTATGGTACGATAGATGTAATAGACCTGCAGAACGTACAACTGCATGAATTACGTTTTGGTGAAGTATCTGCCATGGCCGGCAATGCTTCTTTTGAGGCAGTAAAGAAAGCGATTGACCTGGCGATGAACGGAGAAGTGCATGCTACGGTCACCGGCCCCATCAACAAAAAATCCATTAACGAAGCCGGCCATCACTTTGCCGGTCATACCGAGATATATGCGCATTTCACCGGCACAAAAAAATACGCCATGTTGCTGGTGGAAGATAAAATGCGCGTGATCCATGTATCAACGCATGTGTCGCTGCGCCAGGCCTGCGACCTGGTAAAGAAAGACCGTATTCTGGAAGTAACGCAATTGTTGCACGATGGATTAAAACGTTTGGGCGAAACCAATCTCAAAATCGGTATTGCCGGCCTGAACCCGCATGCTGGCGACAGCGGTTTATTCGGAACAGAAGACGATGAAGAAATCCGTCCCGCTGTAGAAGAAGCACGACGCCGTGGCTTTGATGTGGAAGGCCCTGTGCCGCCCGATACCTTGTTTGCCAAAGCAGCTACCGGCGCTTATGGTGGGGTAGTGGCCATGTACCACGACCAGGGGCATATTCCCTTCAAACTGGCCGGTTTTCGCTGGAATGCAGCAAAGCAACAAATGGACAGTGTGAAAGGCGTAAACATCACATTGGGACTGCCCATCATCCGCACTTCCGTTGATCACGGCACTGCTTTTGAAATTGCCGGCAAGGGCATTGCCAGTCCGGACGCCATGGTGCTGGCTATTGAAAGTGCGGTACAGTTGAGCAAGTCGAAAAGTTAATGCCTTTCCATTCGCACCTGGTTGCTTTTAATATATCACCGCTATGCGCGCAATCGTCATTGCCGATGACCTTACGGGAGCTGCTGAAATAGCTGGCATTGCATGGAGGTATAACATTTCAACAGCATTAACTACTTCAGCCATGGTGGATACATCGGCTGACATGCTGGTGTATTGCACTGATACACGATCGGTGAGCAGGGAAGAGGCCATGAAGATTACTGAACACATAGCAGATAAAATAAGAACACAGGCGCCCGGTTTTTTATACAAGAAAATTGATTCGGTGTATCGTGGTTATGTGGTTGGTGAAGTAAAGGCAATCATGCACCAACTGGGTTATACCAAAGCGCTCATCATTGGCGCCAATCCATCATTGGGCAGAACCATTACGCATGGTCACTATTATATCCATGGAAAACCCATTCACGAAACAGGCTTTGCACACGATCCTGAATTTCCTGTTACTCATTCATCGATTACAAAAATGCTGGGTGATGAAGTGCAGGTATTAAAGCATACAGATGCTTTGCCGGACCATGGTATAATAGCGGGAGAAGCATCTTCAACAACCGACTTGCAAGAATGGGCGAACAAAATATCGAATGACTGGTTACTGGTTGGCGCAGGAGATTTTTTTACGGCTTTGCTTCAAAAACATCATCAAAGCGGGAAACAGGCAGCACCATCCATTGCACTACCGCATTTGTTTGTTCGGGGTACTGCTTATCCCGATGAACTGGGATGGGTAGAAGCAGTGCAGGAAAAATATGATGGAGTAGTATACCTGCCAGTAAACTGTGAGCAGTCATCAACCTGGCTGAGCAAAGCAAGAGCTATACTTGAGAAAAGAAAAAAGTTATTGTTAGCGTACCAGGGAATGGCTGTTCCTCCAGGTATAACTGCCGCAATGCTTCGTACCAATATGGCAAACGCTGTAAAGCGGTTGGTAGAGCAGCACGGTATCAAGGAATTATTTATTGAAGGTGGTTCAACTGCGGCCTCCATATTGCAGGCATTACATTGCACAACATTGGCAGTTGTGTATGAGTGGCAACGAGGCGTGGTAAAATTGCAGCATAACGATTTGTATATAACTGTGAAACCGGGCAGTTATGCTTTGCATGGGACCATCAAAAAATTCTATTTAACCGAATAAAAAAAACGATGGCTTTCCGGTTGATCAAAAACGGAAAGCGCGCTTGCCCATGAATCAGCTGCACATCATTGATTATCTTATCATCCTGGTAGTGCTGGGCGTTACCCTTTTCCTGGGTTTTCGCTTCAGCAAGAAACAACGCACTACTGAAAATTTCTTCTTGTCGAAAGGCAATTTTCCTTCCTGGGCATTGGGATTGTCGCTGCTGTCGACCCTGATCAGTAGTGTAACTTTTTTAGGTTATCCGGCACAAGGGTTTGCCAGCAACTGGTTGTTGCTCGTGCAGGGATTGATGGTGCCGGTAGTGTTGCTGGGCACCATCTGGTTTATTGTGCCCTTATACCGGAAAGTGATCGGGTTGAGTACGTATGAATATTTTGAAAAGCGATTCGGATTGTTTGCGCGCTACTACAGTTCTTCTTCTTTCATATTGCGACAATTTGCCGGTATGGGAACGGTGCTGTTCCTGATTGCAGTGGCCATTGGAAAAATTGCGGGGGTGAATGAATTTTTGGTGTTGGTAATAGTCGGATTGGTGTTGATCGTTGTTAATCTGAAAGGCGGCATACAGGCGGTGATCTGGCTGGACGTATTCCAGGGGTTCATGTTGTTTGCTAGTGGTATCATTTGTTTAGGCCTGTTGTTGTTTTCCATTAATGGGGGACTGCCAGAGTTCTGGCGCATTGCTTCCGAAAATAACCGCACGGGCTTTGGTCCTTATTCCACTGATCTTACACAACTGACCCTTACCGTTATGATCATTAATGGCGCGTTTTACGCCATTCAGAAATATGGCACCGATCAAACAGTAGTGCAGCGTTACCTAACGGCGAAGACACATCAGTCTGCAATCCGTGCTTCGCTGTTGGGCATTTCGCTTACTGTGCCGGTGTGGACGCTCTTTATGCTGATCGGAACGGCGTTGTTTGTATTTTATAAGCAACAGCCTTTGCCGGAAGGAATAACTGCCGAAGCTGTTTTTCCGTATTTCATGATGACCCAACTACCGACAGGTGTAGTAGGCTTTATCGTTGCGGCATTGATCTCGGCAGCGATATGCAGCCTGAGCGCCGACCTGAATTCGATGGCTGCGGTGGGTGTGGAGGATTATTATAGAAACCTGCGTCCGGGCAGGCCGGATAAAAATTACCTGCGGGCAGGCAAGTGGATGGTAGTGGTATCAGGACTGATTTCGATGGGCATTGCTGCCTTGTACCTGGTAACAGGCAATGAAGGCGTATTGGGTGTGGTGTTTACTTTGTATGCTATTTTCTCCGGAGGCATTGTAGGTATTTTCCTGCTCGGCTTTTTCAGTGCACGCGCCAACAGGCAGGGCGTGAACATTGGGATCATTGCGTGCATACTGTTTACTGCCTATGCATTGCTTACTTCTACACCGGTAGGCATTCACGAAAAAAAATTATTGCTCGATTTGGGTGAATACAATTTTGCACATGATAAACTGATGTTGGGAGTGTACAGTCACCTGGTGGTGATGGGCGTAGGATATGTGGCGAGTTTGTTTTTCCCAAAACCTGAGTTAGATAAGAATTTGATATATCAAAGGCGCATCAAGAAGATATGAACCAAAGAAAACGCAGCGTCAAATGCCCTGTGCCATGCTGCGTACTTGCATATGCTGGTGTTACAGAAACTGTGTCATCAATAACCAATCTTTCTCAATCCTGAAATTGCATTTATGAAAAGAATATCCGCACTCGTGTTCTTATGCCTTATGGCGTTGCCCCTGCTTACTTTTGCTCAATTCAACCACCGCTATAAAATAGGTCTCATTGATCTCATGCTCCTGAAACGCCAGAAACCGGGCGCGATTCCTTTGGCCCGGCAAATCGGCGCTGACGGACTGGAAGTGGATATGGGCGGACTGGGCCAGCGTCCCACTTTCGATAACAAACTGCTGATAGATTCCATCCGTCAGCAGTTTCTTGACGAAGCAAGGAAAAACAACATTGAAATCTTCTGCCTGGGCATGAGCGGCTACTACGCCCAATCTTTCTGCAACCGGGAGGAGTACAGGCAATCCATTGAAGACTGCATCACCACCATGAAATTGATGAACGTTAAGCTTGCCTTCCTCCCCCTGGGCGTACAATGCGATCTCAAAAAAAATCCCGAAGTACGGGATTCGGTGGTAGCACGATTAAAAGTAGCAGGCAAAATGGCAGAGGCCGCCGGTGTGGTGATTGGTATTGAAACTGCGTTGGACGCAAAGGAAGAAGTGAAATTATTGCGCGAAATCAATTCTCCGGCCATTAAGATATGTTTCAATTTTTCCAACCCGCTTAAAGAAGGAAGAAATTTAATAAAGGAGTTAAAAATTCTGGGGAAAGAAAGAATTTGCATGATTCATGCTACAAATGTCGATGGCGTGTGGCTCGAAAACGACCCGCAGATTGACATGCAGCAGGTTAAGCGGACCCTTGATAAAATGAAATGGAGCGGATGGCTGATCATTGAACGGAGCAGGGACGCTGCAAAGCCGCGTGACGTGAAGGGGAACTATGGTGCCAATACCCGGTTCCTGAAAAAGATTTTTCAAAACCAAAGCCGTACAGCAACGGCAAATAAGTGAGTTGACCAATATTAATTGTCTTGTGATGAAAACTACCATTTATAATATACCGTACCCCGCAGGTGTTGGGGTAAAAAAAACTATCCCCGCAATGGAAAACCCTTCCTTATTGTTTGACTTTTTGCAACAATATCTACAGATAGTAAAATCTTCCATCTTTATAGTTTTTAAAAACATTGACTTTCGCTTTTCTCCAAACTACATTCGATAAACTAACTGTAGTACCCCCGATGTATTAACAGAACCCACCGAAAATCTAAACTAACGATTGTATGAAACGACAACTGTTTGCCGTAGGGATAGCCCTTTGCCTTTCTGTACCGGTTGCAGCTGTTCCCGCGGCTCACTTTGATTCCCCGACTCATTTCGACAAATTTTTTCAAACGGCCATCTCTGGAAAAGTAACCGACCAGGACGGGCTGCCGCTGTCAGGTGTGACAGTTACGGTCAAGGATACACGTATTACCGTGGCAACGGATGCCTCCGGCAGTTTTTCCCTGCAATTGCCTGCCGGCGCTACTACGCTGGTGTTTTCATATGTGGGTTATGAAGAACAGGAAGTGACCATTAATGGTCAGTCCAGCATCGCTGTGCAGTTGAAGCCGGCAGCAGGTACCATGCAGGATGTGGTGGTCATTGGTTATGGTTCGCAAAAGAAAGTGAATCTTACCGGCGCCGTTTCCAGCGTGAGTGGCGATTTGCTTACGCAGCGGCCAGCGCCCAATGCCGCTACCTTGTTGCAGGGACGCCTGGCTGGTTTGCAGGTAACACAACCTTCTGCTGAACCGGGACGCGATAACCCTACCTTCCTCATCAGAGGCCGTGGTTCTTTCGGTGGCAGCACGGTGCCGCTGGTGCTGATTGATGGCGTAACCGGTAATTTCAACAATCTCTCCCCCGATGATATTGAAAGCGTTACTATTCTGAAAGATGCTGCTTCTGCTTCTATCTATGGCGCACGTGCCGCAAATGGTGTAGTGCTGGTTACTACCAAAAAAGGTAAGAAAGGACAGACGCGGGTGAATTACCGGGTGAATATCGCCAGTCACCGTCCCACTGCACTGCCCGATTTCGTTACCAACTCTGCAGAGTACATGGAAATGTACAACAAGGCAGCAGAAAGATCAGGCGTGGCTTTCCGCTATCCGCAGGAAGACATCGACGCTTATAAAAACGCTACTGACAGGAACAGATACCCGAATTTTGACCCGGTAGATTATTATTTCAATCCCGCGTTGGTGATGAATCACAATTTGTCTGTTTCCGGTGGTACTGAGAAAAGCACCTATAATTTATCGCTGGGCTATCTCGACCAGGAAGCAATGTTGCCGGGATATGATTTCAAGCGTTACAATGCTTTGTTGAATTATTCCAACCAGCTGAGCAAAACGGTAACTGTAGGAACTATTCTCAATCTTACTTATAAAGACAGGAAAGAACCTCCGTTCACCAGCGAAAACATGGCGTTGCTGGTATATGCTTCCGGTCCGCTCTATGGTCCCTTTTTGCCCGATGGCAGCGGACGCATTGTGTCGAGAGGCTATCAGAATGAAGGACGCAACCGTAACCCTGAAGAAGCATTCGCCATGGGCTGGCAAAATTTCAAGGAATACAACTTCAATGGCCAGGCCTATATGGATGTGAAATTCCTGAAGAATTTTGTGTGGTCGTCCAAAGTGGCCGTGAACTACACGGATGAATATTATAAAATGTACCAGCATCCCTATGAAGCATATTTGCTGAATGAAATTGATCCGGCCACGGGTTATAATCGCATGTCAACATTCGGGCCCGATATCATCGGTGTTACCGATCAGTATGCAAAAACCATTACGCCCACTATTTACAGCACGGTGAACTATGCACAAAAATTTGGTGATCATGATGTGAAGGCGTTGGTGGGGTATGAGCAACTGTATCACAGTCATCAAAACCTGCGTGGCAGGCGCACCAGCACAGTTTCACCAGTGCTTACTGATTTGCGCGGCTATACCTCCGCCGGTGAAGCGTTGTACTTTACACATCCGCGTCTGCCGTCCTTGGCGGGTCCTTCCGAGTGGGCCATGCAATCGGTGTTCGGTCGTGTGAATTACAATTACAAGGGAAAATATTTTGTAGAAGGTAATCTTCGTTACGACGGCACTTCCAAAGTATCACCTGATTATCGCTGGGGATTGTTCCCGTCGTTTTCTGCAGGCTGGCTGATGAGTGAAGAGAATTTCATGATCGAAAAAATGCCCTGGCTTTCGGTATTCAAACTGCGTGCATCGTATGGTACGCTCGGCAACCAGGATATTGGTACCTATCTCTACCAGGACAACCTCGTGATCAGCAATGTGTATTATCCATTCGGCAACGCTGCGCTGGAACAGGGCGCTGTAGTGAACGCCTACCGCGACCAGAGTCTGCGCTGGGAAAGCACCAGTATTCTTGACTTCGGTGTTGATCTTGAAATTCTCAAAGGTTTATTTACAGTAACATTCGACTGGTTCAGCAAAACCAGCTTCGATATCCTGGCTTCGCAACCGGTACCGGCCAGTCTGGGTTTGTCACAACCTACGCTTAATATTGGTAAGCTGAGGAACAAAGGCATTGAGCTGGACATTCGTCACAATAACCGTGTGGGTGATGTGCAGTATACCGTATTTGGCCAGGTATCAACAGCAAAGAACAAAGTATTGGAAATCAGTGTACCGAGTTTTGGTAGTTCCATCCGCCAGGTAGGTTATCCTTATGATGAACATTACCTGTATATATGGGATGGCATTTTCCAGGAAGAAGATATTGACGATCCCAAGGTGCCGGAACATGCATTGAATCCCAATCCGCGTCCCGGCGATCTGAAGATGAAAGACATTAATGGCGATGGTGTAGTGGATGCTGAAGACCGCGTAATGGTGAAAGGCGTTTATCCCGATTATATTTATTCATTCGGTTTCAATGTAGAATATAAAGGTTTTGCACTCAGTACCTTCTTCCAGGGTGTGCAGGGCATAAAACACCGCGTGAACAACTGGGGTGTGGATCCCTTTATGCAGGGAACGCCGCCTACCACCAAGTGGCGTAATGCCTGGACGCCTGAAAACCGCAGCAACACCATACCTGCTATTTATGTGGCCGGCTACCAGGGCGTTGCTGCCTATGGTTCTTCTACCTACTATTTGCAGGACGCATCTTACCTGCGTTTGAAAAATATCATGCTTTCATACACGTTGCCGCAGAAGGTATACCGTCGCATCGGCGCTAACGGTCTCATGGTATACATTTCTGCCGATAACCTGATCACCTGGACTGATTATGAAGGTTCCGACCCGGAACGCACCAGTTCAACAGGTAACTATGTGCAATATCCACAGGCTATTATCCTGAATGCCGGACTGAATGTTCGCTTCTGATGTCTGTTGTTGGAATGTATGAATGGTATAACAATAAAAATTTTCGAATGAGAACGTATAAAATTTCAGCATGGGTTATAGCGAGTTGCCTGATGCTGACAGCTTGCCGCAAAGATTTTCTCGAACGCAATCCGCTCGATAGTGTGAGCAGCCAGATATTCTGGAACTCCGAATCGGATGTGCGCAGCGCATTGGCGGGCGTTTATTCACGACTGCAACAAAATTTCCTCGGGTACGAAAGAGTGTACCTCGATGGGTTGAGCGACAATGCCTATCTCGACAACAACAACAACCAGCCCAATATGTCGCTGATGACAACCGGCGGCATTAACCCTGCCATGGGCGGCGCACTGCCCAATATGTATAGTTCACCTTATCGTGCCATCAGTAGTTGTAATTATTTTCTCGACAATATTGACAAGGCACCGATTAGTGAAGAGGCAAAAAACGTCTATAAAGCCGAGGTCCGTTTTATCCGTGCCCTTTGTTATTTCGATTTGGTGCAGGGTTGGGGAGGTGTAGTAGTGTACCGGAACTATCCCAAAACCATTGAAGAAGCAAAAATTCCCAAAAGTACGGCAGAGCAGGTGTACGACTTTATTCATGAAGATCTTGATTTTGCTATTGAACATTTACCTGATACCAAATACAACGGTCATGCTGTGAAGGGCAGCGCCATGGGCATCAAAGCGAGGGTATTGCTTACGCAGGAACGCTGGAATGAAGCCGCCAACTTGTTGCAACAAATCATTTCCAACAGCGGCGGCAAATTTGGTTTGTCTGATGACTATGCTGCGCTCTTCACAACAGCAGGCCAGGCCCAGGAATCGGTGAATCGCGAAATCATGTTCTCTACCCAGTACCTGGCGCCCACCAATCCGCAACGCACCAGTCCCGGTTCCGGGGGGATGGACATTGAATTGGGTTGGTTTTCGTTGTTGCAGCCTTACCAGGATTTGGTAGACGAATATGAAACGGCTGACGGAGAATTCATCAGCGAATCTGCCACCTATGATCCTGCCAATCCTTTTGTGAACCGCGATCCCCGTCTTGATCTTACCATTAAAGTACCCGGTGAAGAATGGCGTAATCCTGTAACCAATGAACCCTGGAATGGCAGCTATACTTCCTATACCGGTTACATTGCGCAGAAGTATGTTGACCTGAGCCGTGCGCCGTTCACTTCCGGCACTGCTACGCAAACAGACCAGGACTATATTCATTTGCGTTACGCAGATATTTTGTTGATGTATGCCGAAGCGAAGAATGAAGCATCGGGCCCGGATGCCAGTGTGTACGATGCGATTGATGCGGTGCGTGGAAGGAATGGCATCAACATGCCGCCTGTTAACCGCAGCCGGTATGATACGAAGGAAGAATTGCGGGAATTCATTCGTCATGAGCGTCGCGTGGAATTTGCGTTGGAAGGATTGCGTTACAATGATCTGAAGCGCTGGAAAATTGCGCACATCAAATTACCGACACTGAAGACACCTGCCAACATTCCGTTGGTGTTTGAAATGAAGCATTACCTGTTCCCCTTCCTGCAAAGCGAATTGGACAACAATCCCCAACTGGTGCAGAACGATGACTATAAATAACAAGGAAGAACATTTTTCATATACAGCCTCGTTACAGAATGCAGTTACAATCAAGCGAGGAAACCGACCGGGACTTCTGTCCCGGTTTACTTTTTTAGGAACAGTAGCTTTTGATAGTGTGTGGCTTGTGACCCCACCCCCATCCATGCAGCATTGCTCCAGGGATAATCCCGTGCTGCGCCCCGGCCAACGGGCGATGGGCGTGCATCCTGATGTACCAATAAACATCAACCTCGTTCTTCTCCCCTAAATAGTAAAATCCTCCATCATTATAACAAATACTTGCATTTTTTAGCGCAGACGGCAGAGCTACATTTAGTAATTGATTGCCTGATGGTTAAGGCTCATTACCCGACAATACCCGGAACGAAATGAAACGATTGCCTGCGCAATGTTTTGGTATTATTTTGTTATTGTTCATGCTGCCTGTGCATGCGGCAGATATTTACGTATCGCCGGGCGGATCGGACCTGCACGCAGGTACGGCAGATCAACCGCTGGCAACCGTAGCAGCAGCCTTGCGCAAGGCCCGGGAACTGCGCAGGCTTAATGATCCGACTGTAGCAGGCGGCATCCGGATCATTGTGCGTGAAGGCACTTATTATTTTTACGAACCGCTGTTCATCCGTCCCGAAGATGCAGGCACTCCTGAAAGCCCCACCAGCATTGAAGCACCTGCGGGTGAACACGTCATCTTCAGCGGTGGCATTCGCATCAGCAACTGGCAACCACTCGACAATTATCCTTCCACCATTCCTGCCGCTGCAAAAGGAAAATTATGGGTAGCCGATGTACCTATGGTGCAGGGCAACCTGTTTCAGTTTCGCCAGCTGTGGGTAAACAACAACAAAGCAGTGCGCGCCAAACATGTGAATGGTCGCAACATGGTGCGCATCATTAGTTGGAACAAACAGGACTACACCTGCGAAATACCGCTTGCAGCTAATATACCATTGCAGGCAACACCCGGACTGGAACTATTCATCCACCAGTGGTGGGAGATTGCTGTACTGCGCATCAAACACATCCACCGAAAAGACAGCTCCGCCATCCTTCATTTTCACGAACCGGAAAGCAAACTGCAAAGCGAACATCCCTGGCCTGCCCCATGGCTGTCGAAGGAAACCGGCAACTCCGCTTTCTATCTCACCAATGCGTTGCAGTTTCTTGATGAACCCGGCGAATGGTACCTGGATCCGCTCGCACAAAAACTATATTACTGTCCCCGCGCTGGCGAAGACCTTACAACGGCAACCGTTGTTGCACCCTTCCAGGAAACATTGGTGCAAATAGCAGGAACAAGAGAACATCCTGTTTCGCATGTGTATATCCGTAATATTTCGTTTCAATATACGGGATGGATGCGTCCTTCACAAAAAGGACATGTACCCCTGCAGGCCGGCATGTACCTGCTGGACGCTTACAAATTGAAAATACCGGGAACGCCCCAAAAAAAAACATTGGAAAACCAGGCCTGGGTGGGCCGTCCGCCGGCGGCAGTGACCATCTCTTTTTCACACCACACAAGGGTTGAAGACTGTCGCTTTTCACACCTGGCTGCAACAGGCCTGGATTATGGAAAAGGAACGCAGCACAATAAAGCCACCGGCAATGTATTTACCGACATCGGCGGCAATGCCATTGTAGCAGGTGTGTTTTCAGATGCATCCATGGAGGCACATTTGCCTTATCGTCCGAAAGATGAGCGGGAGTTATGTACGGATCTGCATATCTCCAACAACCTCATCTCCAATGTGGCCAATGAAGATTGGGGATGCAACGGCATTGCCGCCGGTTTTGTGCGTGATGCGCTTATTGAACACAACGATATATCGAATGTATCATACACCGGTATCAGTGTGGGATGGGGCTGGACGAAACTGTCCAATGCCATGCGGAACAATACAATTCGGCGCAACAAGATTCAATATTTTGGCAAACACAACTACGACTGTGCCGGCATTTATACGCTCAGTGCACAACCCGGCACACTCATCAGCGAAAACTATATCGACAGCATTTACAAAGCGCCCTATGCACACCTGCCGCATCATTGGTTTTACCTGTATACCGATGAAGGTTCGGCGTATATGACAGTGAAAGATAACTGGACCCTGTCTGAAAAATTTTTGCAGAATGCCAATGGCGATAGTTGCATCTGGACCAACAACGGTCCTGGCGTGGCGACAACCATCAAACAACAGGCAGGATTGCAACCGGCTTATCATCACCTCCTGCAATACCGCTTGCCGGCAGATACGGCCTGGACAATCAATAAAGAACAACCGATACTGATTGAGCTGGTTGCTGCCAACCAGCGTTCAATAAACAAACAACTGTTGCACGAAATCCTGCGCAAAAACAAAGTACCCGCTCATTCTCTCTATCAATGGAAAAACCATTACGTGATTTTCGGAAAAGTAGCCGATGTATTCGTGCTGCAGCAACGACTACAGTCCGCATTCCATGGTGCACAGGTAAAAGTGTACGATGATCTTTTTTATGAATTCCATCGCAAAGATTGCGCAGACACTACCACTGCAAAAAATTGGACACATATCATACTTACTGCCAACCTGGTAAAAGACACGCATCTGCAACAGGAGTACCTGCACTATCACAAGGTGCAGCGTACCGAATGGCCTGAAGTGGCTACCGGATTTTGCAACGCATCCTTTCAGCAATTGTTGCTGTTCCGGAACGGCCGGCAACTGATGCTGGTGATCAGTATACCTAAAGGAAAAACTTTAGACGAACTCAATCCGAAAACTATCGAAAACAATCCCCGCGTAGTGGAATGGAATGAGCGGATGAAAAAATACCAGGAAGGCATAGAAGGAACAAAAAAAGGCGAAACCTGGGTGTTGTTGAAACAGCAGGAATAACGTGTGTTGCCGGATACAGGTTGCAGGCTTCATGATACAGAGTATACATCAGAGCGTGCATGAAGCAAGTGCAACCTGTATCCCGCACCTGCAATCCAAAACAAACACAACCATGCAAACCATAGGCATATTAGGATTAGGCGAAGGCAGGAGTATGATCTCCGCAGCATTGCAAAGCGAAAAGGCGCAACTGAAACTGATCTGTGACCGGAACGAAGCGCTTTGTCGGGAGCGGGCCGAAGAATTCCGTTTTCATAATTATACAACGGATTACCGGCACATGCTGAACGACAAAGACATTTCCATAATAGCCATCTATACGCCCGACGCTTTGCACGCAGCGCATATCAAAATGGCGTTGCAGCACAACAAGCATGTGATCTGTACCAAGCCGCTCATCAATGATCTCAACCAGGCAAAGGCACTGCTGGAACTGCAGCAACAAACAGGGAAGAAAATTTTTGTAGGACAAAGTTCGCGCTTCTTTGAACCGATGCGTCGTCAGCGGAAAGATTATGAAGCAGGTTTGATTGGCGAACTCATTACCATAGAAGCTTACTATCATGCGGACCATCGCTGGTTTTTGAAAAAGCCCTGGGCGTTGGAAAAGAGTTTCAAGTGGCTGTACGGCGGATTGAGTCATCCCACCGATTTCATCCGCTGGTACCTGCCCGATATAGAAGAGGTGATGGGCTATGGGATGCTCAGCAGCAACGGCAAGAAAGGCGGGTTGAAAAATGCGGATACCATGCATTTCATTTTCAAGGCAACGGATGGGCGCATAGCACGCGTCAGCGGTTGTTACACCGGGCCCGTACAACCCGTTACCCGCGATAGCGAAATGAGTTGCATTCTGCGTGGTACCGAAGGTTGCAGCCAGGGCGATTATATGGATTTACGCTATGCCATTACTGATAAGACCGGTGAAGAAAGGATCATTACCTGGGAGCACAAGCTGCCGTATTATTTCCGCTTCGAAGGCAAAACGCATCATGCTGGTGAGTACCAGAACTACCTTGAATATTTTATCGATTCCATAGAACAAGGTTTTACTGCCTATCCTGATCTGCAGGAAGGCATTGGCACCATTGCCTTATTGCAGGCGATGGAAGAAAGTTTGAAAACAGGAAGGCCGGTAAAGGTGCAGGAGATATTAAACAGGTATGGATTGGCACTGGAAGCGAGTCAAGCGGCAGTTAAAAAATAATTGAAGAATCAACCCAATGAACGACATCCATCAACACCTCCACACCCTTGACTTTGTGATCGTATTGGCATACCTGCTGATACTGATCGGCATTGGCTATTGGGTGAGTTTTGTAAAACATAAGAACCGGGAAGAAAACCTCTTCCTGGCAGGTCGTTCGTTGGGATGGATGAGCATTGGTTTTACGATGTGGGGCACCAATGTTGGGCCTTCCATGTTGATTGCATCTGCCAGTATCGGTTATACAACAGGGATAGTGGCCGGAAACTTCGCCTGGTATGCCTTCCCCTTTATTTTCCTGCTGGCAGTAGTGTTTGCACCGCGTTACCTGCAGGCCAATGTATTGACTTTGCCGGAATACATGGGTAAACGCTTTGGCCCTGCTACACGCAGCATGCTCGCATGGTACAGTTTGGTGACCATACTCATTTCCTGGCTGGCGCTCACGTTGTACAGTGGCGGTATTCTTGTAAGCCAGATGCTGAATTTTCCGCTTTGGTTATCGGTGCTGCTGCTGGTGGCAATAGCTGCATTTTTTGCAGTGAGCGGCGGATTGAAGGCAGTTGCCTATACCAACGTATTCCAGATGTTGCTGCTGATTGTGGTTTCATTTATACTCGCAGCGGTGGCAGTATGGAAGGTTGGCGGACTAACAGCGTTGTATGAAGAAACACCGGCACACTACTGGAACCTGTTGCGTCCTATGGACGATGCCAACTATCCCTGGCTGGCCATTGCATTGGGTTACCCGGTGATGGGCATCTGGTTCTGGTGTACCGATCAAAGCATGGTGCAATCGGTGCTGGGTGCGAAAGACCTGCGCAACGGTCAGCTCGGCGCCAACTTTACCGGCTGGCTGAAGATACTGGATGTGGCATTGTTCATTATTCCGGGTATTGCCTGCTATGTGTTGTTCCCGCAACTGAGCAATCCCGACCAGGCATATATGACGCTCGTTACGCAGTTGTTTCCTGCCGGCATGACCGGGTTGGTGATGGCGGTATTGATTGCTGCACTGGTGAGTACTATTGATGGCGCACTCAATTCCTTGAGTACGGTATTCACCATGGATATTTACGTAAAGCATTTCAAACCTGCTGCCACGCAGCGGGAGATTGTGCGCATTGGAAGAATTGTTGCCATAGCAGGTGCCGGCATAGCGGTGTTGTTTGCATTGGCCATCGGCAGTATTGAAGGGCTGAACCTGTTCGATGTATTTCAGGCCATATTAGGATTTATTGCACCGCCCATGTCGGTTGTGTTTTTGCTGGGTGTATTGTGGAAAAGAACGACTGCCCGGGCAGTGAATATTATATTAACAGCAGGCACCTTGTTCAGCCTGGGCACTGGTGTATTGTACCTATGGGTATTACCTGCTTCAGCATACCCTTGGCCACATTTCCTGCTATTGTCGTTTTACATTTTTGTGGTGCTGCTGGTAGCGGCCATCATGATCTCTTTGTTAGATAAGCGATCAAATCATTCAGCTGAACCAATAAAGATTCAGGCCTTGCCATCGCGAAAAGTGCTGATGGCATGGATGGCATTAATAGTGGTAATGGTAGGCATGTATGTGTTCTTTAACGGACATGGTGATTGATGCCATCAGACAGTTGGTTTTGTTTATTTTGAAAAGATTACCAAGATGAATATGCGAAATAGATTTTTATTATTGTTGGCGCCTGTGTTTTTTGCCTTTGCTGCGCAAGCCCAGCAAGCCACCTGGATATGGTACCCCGGCGATTTTGAAATAACTCTCGCCAATAAAATGCAAAACCGTCGTACAGAACGGGGAACATTCTTTCCTGTTTTCTGGAAAATGGACAACCATTATGTGCTGATAGATTTTCATAAGGTATTTGACGTGCCCGCTGAAGAAGAAGTGTTGATCTATGCAGAAGGCGAATACAATGTAAAACTCGATGGCAAGGCCTTTGAAGGCAAACCTTCCCGCATTACCGTTCCGGCCGGGCGGCACAAGATCAATATCAAGGTATTTAACCAGGAAACAGTGCCCGCCATTTACGTAAAAGGAAAAACAATTGTTTCTGATGGTTCCTGGCTGGTAACGTTTGAGGACCGCGAATGGATTGATGAAACCGGCAAAACCTCCGACATCTCCGCTACCACCTGGGTAAATGCCGGATACTGGAATTTCAACAGTCCTGATCAAAGGCCCTCAGCCTTTCGCCTGCCGGTAAGAAAACAAACAGCCGTTTCACAAACCAAAGGCAATTATTCGCTGCTGGCAGATTTTGGTAAAGAAACTTTTGGCTTTATCACCCTGCACGGATTGAAAGGCAATGGCAAATTATCGGTGTATTATGGAGAATCGAAGGAAGAAGCGTTGTCAGTAGACAGTTGTGAAACACTTGACCGGCTTACCATCAGCCAAGCACAAAAATCAGATTCCACCTTACCGCTTTCCAAAGCCTTTCGTTACGTAAACGTTCAACATGACCCTTCAGTAAGTTTCGACTCTGTTTCCATGTTGTATGAATATGCAGGTTTGGAAGAACGCGGCCATTTCCGTTGCAACGACGAACTGATCAACAAAATCTACGACGTCTCACGCTATACATTCGAACTCAACACCCGTGAATTTTTCATAGATGGCATCAAACGCGATCGCTGGATATGGAGTGGCGACGCGTACCAAAGTTACCTGATGAATTACTATTTGTATTTTGATTCATCAGCCGTTACCCGTACCCTCACCGCACTGCGTGGCAAAGACCCGGTTACTTCCCACATCAATACCATAATGGACTATACCTTTTACTGGTTCATCGGTATTTATGATTACTACCTGTACACCGGCGATAAAACCTATATTCAGTTGTTCTATCCCCGGATGCAATCGCTCATGGAGTTTTGTCTGAACCGTCGCAACAGCAACGGGTTGTTGGAAGGATTGCCCGGCGATTGGGTTTTCATTGACTGGGCAGCGGGACTGAGCAAACAAGGCGAAGTAAGTTTTGAACAATTACTCTTCAGTCGCAGTCTGGAAACCATGGCGCTGTGCGCAGACATAGCCGGCGACAAGGAAGGACAAACCCGCTATCAAAAACTGGCCGGCGAGTTACGTAAAAAATTGTTCGACCTCTACTGGAACGAAAACAAAAAAGCGCTGGTGCATAGTCGCGTTAATGGAAAGCAAACGGAAAATGTGACGCGGTATGCCAATATGTTTTCCATATTCTTCAACTATTTCACCGAAGAACAAAAACAGGCAGTAAAAACTTCTGTCCTGCTGAATGATCAGATACCCAAAATCACCACGCCCTACATGCGGTTTTACGAACTGGAAGCTTTGTGCGCATTGGGAGAACATAATTATGTGTTGAACGAAATGAAAAACTACTGGGGCGGCATGCTGCAACTCGGCGCAACCAGTTTCTGGGAAGAATACAATCCTGATAAGAAAGGCGAGGAACACCTGGCCATGTATGGTCGCAAATTTGGCAAAAGTCTTTGTCATGCCTGGGGCGCGAGTCCGCTCTACCTGTTGGGCAAATACTACCTGGGTGTACGGCCTACTGCGGCAGGATACGCCACTTATGAAGTGGAACCGCATCTCGGCGGATTGCAATGGATGGAAGGGAAAGTGCCTACGCCCGAAGGAGATATAACATTGTATGTGAGCAAAGACAGGATAAAAATTACCGGCGCTACCGGTACCGGCACACTGCGAATAAAAAGCAGCAAACAACCATCCGGAAAAAATATACAGGTGGTGCAAAAAGCACAGCATGTATATGAAATCACTATACAACCGGGTGTGAGTTATGATATCCGGTATAAAGCGATGAAGTGATTCACCAAAACGTAGTATTGAAAAACGAAGCGTACGATATGAAAAAATTATTCACCATTTGCACCGTGTTGATGGCTCTATTCACCCATGCGCAGCAACCACTGGTGCACACGGCCAACAGTCCACACGCACAGCTCACCGGCGTGCCGCTGGATGCAGTAAAATGGACGCAAGGTTTCTGGGCAGAACGGTTCGATGTATGTCGCACTACCATGGTGCCGCATATGTGGCAGGTATATACCAGCAAAGACAGTTGTTTTTCCTTTCAGAATTTCCGCATTGCGGCAGGATTGGACACCGGTCGTTTCCGTGGCCCTTCGTTTCATGACGGTGATTTTTACAAAACGCTCGAATCCATTGCAGCGTTGTATGCGGTAACAAAAGACGAAAAGCTCAATGCCTGGATGGATGAAGCCATTGCCGTAATTGCCAAAGCACAAAAAGACGACGGATACATTTATACCAAAAGCATTATCGAGCAGCGCCAGACCGGTCGTACCAGGATGTTTGATGATAAACTAAGTTTTGAAGCCTACAATTTTGGTCACCTGATGACGGCAGCCTGTGTACACTATCGCGCCACCGGCAAGACCAGTTTCCTGGATGTGGCCAAAAAAGCCACCGATTTCCTCATCGGCTTTTATGAGCAGGCCACACCCGAGCAGGCCCGCAATGCCATTTGCCCATCGCACTACATGGGCATCACAGAAATGTATCGCACTACCGGCGACCAGCGCTACCTGCAACTGATCAAAAAGCTGATTGATATCCGCGGAACCGTAGAAGGCACCGACGACAATTCCGATCGTGCGCCTTTCCGCGAAATGAAAAAAGTAGTGGGCCATGCCGTGCGCGCCAATTATTTGTTTGCCGGCGTAGCGGATTTGTATGCAGAAACCGGTGATGAAACGTTGATGGCCGCACTGGATCGGTTATGGCATAACGTTATCAATGAAAAAATGTACATCACCGGCGGCTGTGGCGCATTATACGATGGTGTGTCGGTAGATGGTACTTCCTACAAACCCGACACCGTGCAAAAGGTGCACCAGGCCTATGGCCGTGATTACCAGTTGCCTAACCTCACTGCGCACAATGAAACCTGCGCCAATATCGGCAATGTGCTATGGAACTGGCGTATGCTGATGCTCACGGGAGAATCGCGCTATGCCGATATTGTAGAACTCGCTCTGTACAACAGCGTGCTCAGCGGTGTAAGCCTGGATGGAGATGATTTCTTTTATACCAATCCACTGGCGGCCAGCAACGATTTCCCGTACCACCTGCGTTGGATGCATGGACGCATTCCTTATATCAGCAAATCGAATTGTTGTCCGCCCAATACCGCCCGCACTATTGCCGAGGTAAGCAGCTATTGCTACAGCATTGGTAAAGATGGCTTGTATGTACACCTCTATGGCGGCAATGAACTCGATACAAAACTGAGCGATGGTTCCTCCCTGAAGCTGACGCAGCGGACTGATTATCCCTGGAACGGTAATATCACTTTTGAAATAACAGCGGCGCCCGCCCAGGAAACCGCTATCTGGTTACGTATTCCCGGCTGGTGCAAAAAAGCTGCTGTAAAACTCAATGGCAAAGTGCAGCAATGGCCGGTGCAAAAAGGATATACCGGTATTCGCCGTCAATGGAAAGCCGGCGATAAAATTGAATTGCAACTCGACATGCCGGCAGTACTGATTGAATCGAACCCGCTGGTAGAAGAAACACGCAACCAGGTGGCCGTAAAACGCGGACCGCTGGTGTACTGTCTGGAAAGTGCAGATATGGAGCCCGGTCAAAGAGTGTTCGATGTAGTTATTCCTGCCAATATCCGCCTGCAACCAAAGCCTATGCAAATTGGCAACACAACCCTGATGCGGCTGGAAGGCAAAGCATACATGCTGCAGGACAATTCCTGGAAAAACACCTTGTACAAGGAACTTAATACCCAACTGAAACCCATAACCGTAAAACTGATACCCTATTATGCCTGGGCCAATCGCGGCAAAACTGAAATGACCGTTTGGATCCCCGTGCAACGATGAAGCAATTGTTATGGAAAGAATCAGTGCCTTATATTATGTAGAAACGCCCATGGCGCCTGCTGCCGCGGCGGAAGTGCTGGCTGGTGAACAATCATCGGGCACCTTTACGGCTGTGCCGGGTGAAACCGAAGAGCTGAAACAACGCTTTGCCGCCAGGGTAGAGGAGGTGTCGTTGCTGGAAACAGTGCATGCGCCCACATTGCCGGGTATGGAAAGCCGTACCGGCACCTATCACCGGGCAATGATCAAAATTAGCTGGAGCATTGAAAATTTTGGTTACAATCTTCCCGTCATCATTTCCACTTTGCAGGGCAACCTGTACGAACTGCGACAGTTTACAGGTTTGAAGTTGATGGACATAAGTTTCCCTGCTTCTTTCGCGCAACACTACAAGGGCCCTGCCTTTGGTGTGCAGGGATGTCGCACTTTGACCGGCGTGCAGGACCGCCCGCTCATTGGTACGATCATCAAACCCAGTATTGGGCTTACACCACAGGAAACAGCATCCATCGTAGAAAAATTGGTTGCAGCAGGTATTGATTTTATAAAAGATGATGAACTGATGGGGTCGGCTGCCAACTCTGCCTTTAACGACCGCGTGGATGCAGTGATGAAAGTGATCAATGCGCATGCTGACAAAACAGGTAAGAAAGTAATGTACGCCTTTAATATCAGTGGCGAAATGGATGAGATGTTGTACCGCTACGAAAAGATTGTGCAGTGCGGCGGTACCTGCGCCATGGTAAGCATCAACAGCGTGGGCATGGCAGGCGTAAAAAAGATCTGCGATCAGCGGCAACTCGCCATTCATGCGCACCGCAATGGCTGGGGCATGTTTACGCGACATCCGTTGCTGGGCATACAGTTCCGCGCTTATCAGCAACTCTGGCGACTGGCGGGCGTAGACCAGTTGCATGTAAACGGCATTCAAAACAAATTCTGGGAAAGCGATGACAGTGTAACAGATTCCATTGATGCCTGCCTCACGCCTTTTTACAATCATGCAGTAGTGATGCCGGTGGTATCGTCCGGGCAATGGGGCGGACAGGCATTTGAAACCTACAAACGTACCCGCACCGTTGACTTGCTGTATATGGCGGGCGGCGGCATCCTGGCACATCCCATGGGACCTGCTGCCGGGGTGTGTGCATTACAACAGGCATGGACAGCTGCAGTTAGCGGGTGGACTATGGAGCAGGCAGTACAGGCCTATCCTGAATTTGCAAAATCTGTAGAAAAATTCGGGAAGCGATAGCTATGGAGAACGGCAGCAACAACATATTACTGGCCTTTTATGGCGATGATTTCACCGGTTCTACCGATGCGCTCGAATGGCTGAGCAAAGCGGGCGCCAAAACCGTGCTGTTCATTGCGCCTCCTTTGCCGGAACAATTAGCGCAGTACGAAGGTCTGCAGGCTTATGGTGTGGCAGGCAATACGCGGGCGATGAACCCTGCGGACATGGAAAAAACATTAGCGGCTGCCTTTACACAACTGAAAGCAAGCGGCGCGCGACATATCCACTACAAAGTATGCAGTACATTTGATTCTTCTCCCTCCATTGGCAGTATTGGCAAAGCCATTGATACCGGCATGCAGGTATTGGGCAATCCATTTACACCTTTGTTGGTTGCGGCGCCGGCATTGGGCCGCCATTGTGTGTTTGGCAATTTGTTTGCGCGCATGGGAACGGCCGGCGCAGGAAGCATTTATCGTCTCGACCGTCATCCTTCCATGAGCAAGCATCCTGTTACGCCTGCTGATGAAAGTGATTTGCGTTTGCATCTCGCGAAGCAGACAACAAAGCAAATAGCGCTGCTGGACATTCTGCAGTTATCAAAACCGCTGCCCGAACTGCGTGCAACAGCAGAGGCACTGATTGCGTCTAATGCGGAAATATTATTAATAGACGCACTGTACCAGGAGCAATTGTTGCCCATAGGGGCATTACTGGAAGTATGGTCGCGGCGAGGTTTGCTATTTAGCGTGGGATCGTCAGGCGTCGAAATGGCGCTGGGGCAGTATTGGAATAAGAATAACATATTGAATACCGTTAGTGACTGGCCATCACCCGATCGTAAAAGTCCTTTGCTGGTTATATGCGGCAGTTGTTCGCCCGTTACAGCCCGGCAGGTGGCATGGGCAATGGCCAACGGATTTGAAGAAGTGGTGCTGGATGTTGCAGCAGTGAGGAATAATGATGAGGCTGCTATTGCAAGCGCAACCATTGCTGCGCGTGGACCATTGCAACGCGGGCAAAGCGTGATCATTCACACCAATGGTTTCAGCGGAAGCAATGATAATCTGCCCTCACAACAACTGGGAACAGCATTGGGGGCAATAGCCAGGGCACTGGCGGCAGAGCAGTTGTATCAGCGACTGGTAGTGGCAGGCGGCGATACCAGCAGTTATGCCGCAAGAGCCATGGGTATTGAGTCGGTAGAAATGATAGCAGCACTGGTGCCCGGCGCGCCCCTATGCAAAGCTACGGCCACCGGCTCCCCGCTACATGGTATGGAAGTGAATTTTAAAGGAGGGCAGGTAGGTGCGGAAAATTACTTTGGTGTCTTGCTGGAAGGAAGAAGGAACGAATAAACAACCATTCATCATTTCTGATAAACAATTTAATCACGACCTGTTCATGAATTCACCAAACAACCGCTTTATGCAACCAAAGACACTGGGACTCATTCACACATCGGCCACACTGGTGCCGGTATTTGAACAATTGTGCAAGGATTATTTACCGGGTGTAAAAGTGTTTAACATTGTTGACGACAGCCTGATTAAACATGTGATCCAGCATGGCGCATTACTGCCTGTTACGGAGAAGCGTGTGATCAACTATGTTGAATCTGCTGAAATAGCCGGCGCTGATCATATACTGGTCACCTGTTCGTCCATAGGGCCTGCTGTAGAAAAAGCGGCCGCCATGGCAAAGGTGCCGGTGCTGCGGGTGGACCAGCCGATGGCAGATAAAGCGGTGCTGGCTGGCCAGCGCATCGGCGTAGTGGCCACACTGCCCACTACGTTGCAACCCACCAGCGACCTGGTACGCAGAAGGGCCGCTGCTGCAGGAAAAGAAATTGAACTGGTAAGCAGATTGTGCGAAGGCGCTTTTGATGCGCTCATGCAGGGACAAACGGCAACTCACGATGGCATGGTAGCTTCGGCATTGTGCGAATTGTCGGATGAAGTAGATGTGATTTTGCTGGCGCAGGCATCCATGGCGCGCGTGGTGGCCAATATTTCCGATCATGTTAAGAAAGTGCCGATCCTTGCCAGTCCGTCAATAGCCATTCAACATCTTGCCACCATACTATAAACGGGTACGTCTGTTATGAAGAAATTGAGTCAAATCTGCCTGTGGAGCAGCGGTGTTGCCATAGGTGTGTTGCTCGCAGGCATCGTTATGCAACAGCCTGCATTGTACAAAGCGGCATCACTGATAGCGGCCTGCACGCTGGCCATTGGGATTGGCGCCGTACCGGTGCTGAAAGGTTTTCAGTATACCGCGTGGATCATTGCAGCAGTGGTGGCAGGCATGGTATATCCAGCAGCATTCACCCAATGGGGTGAATTTGATTTGCGCAATAAATGGCTCATACTCGTGATTGTGCAACTGGTGATGTTTGGTATGGGCATTCAAATGAGCATCAGGGATTTTACCGGAATCAGGCAAACCGGTAAAGGTGTATTGGTGGGATTGATCTGCCAGTTTACGGTAATGCCTTTTTCCGGATTGCTGCTGATTACTGTATTTGACTTCGAACCGGAAATTGCTGCAGGCATCATATTGATCGGCTCCTGTTCCAGCGGGCTCGCGTCTAATGTGATGACCTATTTGGCCAGGGCCAATCTTGTTTTATCAGTGGTGGTAACGGCCATGTGCACACTGGCTTCGCCGTTCGTTACACCGCTGATGATGAAACTGCTGGCAGGTACTTTGATTGAAGTAAGCTTTGCGGACATGATGCTGGAGATTATCAAAATAGTGATTGTGCCGATAGGTGCTGCATTGTTACATGATTACCTGAAGACGGCCACTCCGCGTGGCAACAACGCGGTGATGCAGTTTTTTATTGCAGGGATCATCTGGCTGATCGCTTTACCACTGGGCGGATGGCAGCTGATGAAGCAGGTGGCAGGAGAAGGGTTGTTGTTGCAGGTGCTGGAAGTGATTGGCTTTTTGTGGGGGGCGGTTGTTGCGGGAGTATTGTATCACTGGTTGGCCATAAGATGGGCGCGTCTTGATAGCATCATGCCTTATTGCTCCATGTTTGGTATTGTGTATTTCACAACAGTTACCACAGCGGCCGGGCGTGAGAATTTGATGCAGGTAGGTGGGTTGTTATTCATAGCAGCTGTACTGCACAATGCGGCCGGTTACTTTTTGGGTTACTGGCTGGCTAGACTGTTTGGACTTGATAAAAATTCTTCCCGCACGATTGCTTTTGAGGTGGGGTTGCAAAATGGTGGTATGGCATCAGGTATTGCGGGAAGTATGGGTAAACTGGGCACTGTGGGATTGCCTGCTGCTGTGTTTAGTCCCTGGATGAATATTTCCGGAAGTATACTGGCGAATTATTGGAGAACAAGAAAAATAAAGGAAGGAAAAGAAGAAGAAAAAATTGAAATGGAAAAATCAATAGCCAAAGAGGTTTGATGAGGGAATTGCTAAGGTGTGGGATGTTGTTCTTTGGCGGCATGCATGGGGGGGGTCCAAACTGCTCTCACAGAAAATGTTTAAAGAATATACCAAGTGAAAATGTTTATCAATTACGCTTCCATAAGAAAACTACGCGTTGCTGCATCACTTGTTGCCGGCTTGTTTGTAACTAATCTTCAGGCCCAACTCGTCGACAAAACCCCTGCTGCCATTCCCCTTATCCCCGGCATCTTTAACGCTGAACCCTACGAAGACCCTTTAATCAGCGGCATCAACCGGGACATGGCCAGAAGCACCGCTTATTCTTTCGAAACCATCGAACAAGCGCTCACCCTCAACCGCGAAAATACTCCCCGCTACTTATCACTCAACGGCGAATGGGATTTTCATTTCTCCCTAAAACCCGACGATGCTCCCAAAGACTTTTACAAGCAACGTGTACGAGGCTGGCAAAAAATTCCCGTTCCTTCCAACTGGGAACTGCAGGGCTATGACAAACCGATTTACAAAAGCGCCGTATACCCTTTCCGCCCGGTAAATCCACCGCATGTGCCTAAAGATTACAACGGCGTAGGCTGCTACCAGCGCGTATTTACCGTGCCTGCTGCATGGAAGGATATGAACATCACCCTTCACTTTGGCGGCGTAAGTTCCGCCTATAAAGTATGGCTCAACGGAAAATTTGTAGGCTATGCAGAAGACAGTTTTCTGCCGTCTGAATTCAATATCACTCCTTATTTGCAGGATGGAGAAAACGTCCTGTCAGTATGGGTGATACGCTGGAGCGATGGTTCTTTCCTCGAAGACCAGGACCATTGGCGTTTAAGCGGCATTCATCGCGAAGTATATCTGCATGCAGAACCGCGGCTGAGAATTGCGGATTTCTTCTATCAAACCAAACTGGATAAAGCATATAAAGACGCTGTGTTAAGCATTCGTCCGCGACTGGACAATTTCACCGGCAAAGAAGTGAATGGCTACACCGTGAAAGCGCAATTGTACGATGCACAACAGCAACCCGTATTGCCCAACACACTGGAAAAATCAGCAACAGATATCGTAAATGAAATTTATCCGCGGTTAGACAATGTAAAGTTTGGTCTGCTGGAAACAACCGTATCGAATCCCGCAAAATGGAGCGACGAAACGCCGAACCTCTATACCCTCGCTATCTGGCTGGAAGACAGTACCGGCCATGTACTGGAAGTAAAATCCTGCCGGGTTGGTTTTCGCAGCATTGAATTTTCTCCCGTGGATGGCAAATTGCTGATTAATGGTCGTCGTACCTATTTATATGGTGTCAACCGTCCCGACCATCATCCGGTAAAAGGGAAAGCGTTGAGCCGTGAAGATATTTTGCAGGATGTGCGCACCATCAAACAGTTCAACTTCAACTGCATCCGCCTGGCGCATTATCCGTCTGATCCTTACCTGTTAGAGTTGTGCGATGAATATGGTATACTCGTGATTGATGAAGCCAATCTCGAAACGCATGGTTTGGGGGGCAAACTCAGCAATGACCCTCGCTGGACCGGCGCTTACCTGGAACGTATCTCACGCATGGCGTTGCGGGATAAAAATCATCCTTCCGTCATCATCTGGAGCCTGGGCAACGAAGCAGGCCGTGGGCCTAATCACGCCGCCATGGCTGCCTGGATACACGATTTTGATATTACCCGTCCCGTGCATTATGAACCCGCTATGGGAAGTCCCAGGGAAGAAGGTTATATAGACCCCTCTGACCCGCGGTATCTCAAACCGAATGATCATTCGCACCGCATTCAAAATCCGCTGGACCAATATTATGTAGATATTGTCAGCAGAATGTATCCGGCCCTCTACACTGCACCGCTGTTGGTGAATCAACCTAACGGGGATAAACGACCGATATTTTTTTGCGAATATGCCCACTCCATGGGTAACAGCACAGGCAACATCAAAGAATTGTGGGACCAGTGGCGCAGCCTCGACCGCGTGATCGGCGGCTGCATCTGGGAATTTAAAGACCAGGGACTGTTAAAGAAAGATGAGAACGGGGTTGAATTTTATGCCTACGGCGGCGATTTTGGCGAACGTTACTTTGATAATTTTACCATCAAAGGCGTAGTAGCTGCCGATGGCCGCCCGAAAGCTGCGATGTATGAATGCAAGCGCGTGTTTCAACCTTTTGAGTGTTCTTTGGAAATTGATAATCATATCAGGATTACCAACAGGGCTGCAGTAAAGAATGTAAATGAATATGACGCCTGGCTGGTGATACAGGAAGATGGTATAGTAAAAGCAACAAAACAATTACCCGCCATTGACCTGCCTGCCGGAGAAGAAACGCTGCTGGACATCAGCACCTACCTGCCACGCATGAAAGCCGGCAGCGAATATCACGTAACCATTCGTTTTACATTGAAGCAGGATTTGGCCTGGGCAAAAAAAGGTTTTGAAATTGCCTCGAACCAGTTTGCATTGACACCGCTGGTGCAAAAGCCAAACACTTCTATAGATGGCATCCGATTTCATGAAACGGATGCCGGGTTTACTGCTTCAGGCAAGGATTTTTCCGTGTTTATCAGTAAAACATCGGGTGCGCTGGAATCCTATAAATGGAAAGGGAAGGAGCAGATCTTCGCTCCATTATTACCACATTTTACACGTCCTCAAACCGATAATGACCGTCGTGGATGGAAAACACAACGGGTGCTGAAACAATGGTATGAAAGCCAGCCGCAATTAAAACGAATGGTTGCCGAAGGTGGTAAATTGACTTCCGAATATTCACTCATTAATGATAGTGTATGGGTGTCCGTTAGTTATATTGTTTCAGGCAATGGCTATCTGAAAGTAAACTTTGCCATCACCGATATCAAACCCGGATTGCCCAATTTACCCAAAGTGGGCATGCAAACAGGCATTGCCGCCGCGTATACGCAGTTGCAATGGTTTGGTCGCGGGCCGCTGGAAAATTATATTGACCGGCGTTATGGTTTTGACGCGGGTGTATATGAATTGCCCGTAGAGGAATTTATGGAACCCTACGTAGTGCCGCAGGAAAACGGTAACCGCACCGATGTACGCTGGTTCTATGCCTTCGACAAAAAAACTAAGAACGGTATGCTGATAGTGGCCGACAGTTTGCTGAGTATGAGCGCCTGGCCCTACACAGAAGCCAATATTCAGTCGGCAAAGCACACCAACGAATTGAAAAATGCCGGTTATATTACGTTGAATATCGACCTCGTGCAAATGGGCGTGGGTGGTAACGACAGCTGGAGCCCGGTTGCTGCGCCACTGGAGCAGTACCAGGTGAAACCGGCATTGTACCAATACGGGTATTATCTTGTTCCGTTCAATGCTGCCCGCAAACCGGCTGCAGCGGAAGCAAAAAACATACGATCGAAATGAAGCAGGTAGTTGCCTTGTTATGGTTGTTGGCCAGCTTTGTTGCTTTACAGGCGCAAACCAAAGTGCCGCAAAGTGTAATGGAGCGGATTTATGAAGAAGTTAAAACTCCGTACAAATATGGTTTGGTGATCAGGCCCGATCATGATTCGCTGAAATTTGATTGTCCGTCTGTATTCCGCAAGGGTAACCACTGGTATATGACCTACATCGTGTTTGACGGAAGAGGGTATGAAACCTGGCTGGCCCAAAGCGATGATTTGTTGCATTGGAAAACGCTGGGCCGCATCTTGTCTTTTTCCGACAGCACCGACTGGGACGTGCACCAGAAAGCTGGTTACATTGCCCTGCAGGACCATCAGTGGGGCGGTAGTTATGAACTGCAACGCTTTGATAAAAAATACTGGATGACATATATCGGTGGCAAAGATGCCGGGTATGAAGCAGGGCCCCTGGCGATTGGTGTAGCGCATACCAGGAGAAATCCCGCAAAGCCGCATGAATGGAAACGTCTGCCGCAGCCGGTGTTATCTGCCAGCGACAGAGACGCTCGCTGGTGGGAAAACAAAAAACTGTTCAAGAGCACTGTGATATGGGACAAGCAAAAATCAACAGGCTATCCCTTCATCATGTATTACAATGCCAATGGCGACACCAGCAACAATACCCCCAAATGGCGATGGTTTGAACGCATCGGCATGGCCGTATCGCATGATATGATTCACTGGCAGCGGTTGGGAAATGATCCAGTGGTGCATCATCGCATTGGTATTACCGGCGATGCCATGGTCCAGCGCATTGGCCATGTGTGGGTGATGTTTTATTTCGGCGCTTTCTGGGAAGACAGAAAAGGCGCCTTCAACCGCTTTGCCTGTTCGTATGACCTGTTGCACTGGACCGACTGGACGGGAGATAACCTGATTGAATCGTCTGAACCTTACGATGAAAAATTCGCGCATAAAAGTTTTGTATTGAAACACAAGGGAGTGGTGTATCATTTCTATTGTGCGGTGAATAACAAAGACCAGCGTGGTATTGCTGTGGCTACTTCCGTGGATATGGGAAAGAGTGAATTGGAGTTTGTGAAAGAATGAGCAGGAGCGGGGAATAATAGTAAAAATGGAAAAAGATAAAAGATAAGTGAATCTATTACAAATAAGTTGGGTAATGGGTAGTTTAAGAAGATATTTCAGCAAATGGTGCAGGATAGTATTACCAATGCTGTTGCTATGCGCATCCGCCTTTGCGCAGCAACCATCTTTTGCGCAAATCGAAAAAAACTTTGTTCATCCTCCTGATTCGGCCAAACCCTGGGTATTCTGGTACTGGATGCATGCGGCTGTATCCAAAGAAGGCATCACAGCAGACCTGGAAGCAATGAAAAAAGTAGGCATTGGCGGCGCTTACCTCATGCCCATCAAAGACACGACTTCACCATCATTGTATCATCCGGTTGCCCGCCAGCTTTCACCCGAGTGGTGGGAAATGGTGCGCTTTGCCATGCAGGAAGCCAAAAGATTGAATATTAGGCTATCCATGCACGTGAGTGATGGTTTTGCACTGGCTGGTGGTCCCTGGATTACGCCTGAATTTTCAATGCAAAAGCTGGTGTGGTCAAAAACCTATGTGCGGGGAGGAGCTGCATCTCCTATACAACTGCCACAACCTGAGGCCAACGAAGGTTATTATCGCGATGTGGCAGTGTTTGCCTATCCCGCCAACAGTGTGCAGGCTTTTCAACAACCTGCACTGCAACCCATTGTTACCACCAGTAACGGTGTTGATGCTTCTTTTCTCGCCGCTCCTGCGAAAGAACAAAAAACGTTTGGCTGCGATAGTGCCTGTTTTATTCAATATGAATATGCTGCTCCTTTCACTTTACGCAGTATACAAATTGTAGCGCCCGCCACCAATTACCAGGCGCAACGTTTCATAGTACAAAGCAGCAACGACGGCAAAAATTTCACCACTGTCACCCGTCTTGAATCACCGCGCTTTGGCTGGCAGAACGGGGATGCGCCTGTTACGCATGCCATTCCTGAAATAACTGCCCGGTACTTTCGTTTCGTATTTGATAAGGAAGGCACCGAGCCCGGCGCAGAAGACCTTGACGGCGCCAAGTGGAGACCTTCGCTCCGCATTCATGGATTGTATTTGTCTGATGAGCCGGTCATTCATCAATATGAAAGCAAGAATGGTTCGGTGTGGCGCGTGAGCCGGCATACTACCCGGGAACAGGTGCCGGACCAGTTGGCGGTGCCTTTAAAAAATATTATCAACCTTACCGGAAAGATGGAGGCCAATGGCAACCTGCGGTGGCAGCCACCTGCCGGTAACTGGACCATAGTGCGCATGGGACATACTTCCACCGGTCATACCAATGCCACAGCGGGAGCAGGTAAAGGATTGGAGTGCGATAAGTTTAACCCCGTTGCCGTCGCCACGCAATTCAACAACTGGTTTGCCAAGGCATTTGAAAAAACAGATCCGGCACTGGCTGCGGAAGTGTTGAACCTGCTGCATGTAGACAGCTGGGAATGCGGCAGTCAGAACTGGAGCCCGGTATTTGCCAGTGAGTTCAGAAAACGTCGCGGATATGACCCTATGCCGTATTTGCTGGCAATGGCCGGCGTGCCGGTGGAAAGTGCAGCACATTCAGAAAAATTTTTGCACGACATACGGCAAACAATAGCTGAACTCGTAAACGATGGCTTTTATACTACGTTGAAAAAGCTGGCGCGCGAAAAAGGTTGCCGCTTCAGTGCCGAATCCGTAGCGCCAACCATGATGAGCGACGGACTGCTGCATTACAAAACCGTTGACATTCCCATGGGCGAATTCTGGACCAACAGTCCTACCCACGATAAACCCAACGACATGCGGGATGCCATCAGCGGCGCGCACATCTACGGAAAAAACATCGTGCAAGCGGAAGCTTTTACTTCTGTGCGAATGAACTGGGGCGAACATCCCGGTAACCTGAAAATTATTGGTGATAGAAATTTTGCCCTCGGCATCAACAAATTTTCCATACACGTTTTTACCCACAATCCCTGGCTCCACCGCAAACCCGGTATGACGCTCGATGGGGTAGGCCTGTATTTTCAAAGAGATCAAACCTGGTTTGAGCAAAGCAAAGCGTGGATAGATTATCTTACCCGTTGTCAATACCTGTTACAGCAAGGGGAACATATAGCAGACATTGCAGTATTTACCGGCGAACAATTGCCACGCCGTTCGTTGTTGCCAGACCGGCTGGTAAAAACATTGCCCGGAATATTTGGAGCACAAAAAGTAAGGATAGAAGAAGAACGCTTGCGCAATGTAGGGCAACCTATGCGCGCCATTCCTGATGGCGTTCGACACTCAGCCAATATGGCCGATCCGGAAGACTGGATTGATCCGCTGAATGGTTATCAATACGATTCGTTCAATCCTGATGTCTTGTTGCAGGCAACGGTAAAAGATGGAAAGGTGGTATTCCCGGGTGGCGCTATGTATGCTTTGCTGGTAATTCCTGCTACGCATAAAATGCTTCCGGATAGAGGTTATATGTCTGTGCCGGTGGCGAAGAAATTATTGCAGTTGGTGCGTGATGGCGCCACGGTTTTGATGGATAAGTCTTATGAAAAAACATATGGTTTGCAGGAGCAGGAGGATAGTCTGCGTAGTATTATGCGGGAATTATTTTCTCATCAGCACCTGACTGGCCGGGTGGTGGCGTTGCCTTATACCGACAGTACATTCAGCAAATGGGGTGTTGACCGTGATGTGGAGATTGCCGGCAATGATCATACCATTGCGTGGACGCACAGAAGGATAGGGGATGAGGATTTGTATTTTGTTTCCAACCAGGCAGATTATTTTCAACAGAAAACCATTTCATTTCGTGTGTCGGGTAAGAAACCCGAACTGTGGGATGCGGTGACAGGGAAACGGTATGCTATAACCGATTATTGGGAAAATAAAGGAAGAACCTATATCAATATACCTTTCCATGCCGGGGAATCTTTTTTTGTGGTGTTTCGCACAACCAATGGTCCTGCCTTACCGGTTTTTGCAAAGGAAGAAGTTGTTTTCAAAAGTGCTGTAAAAGGTCCGTGGACCGTGCAATTTGATACCGCATACGGTGGTCCGGAAAAGCCGGCAGTATTCAATACATTGCAGAGCTGGACAAGCCATCCTGACGCAGGTATTCAATATTATTCAGGTACGGCAAAATATAAGCATTCGTTTAAGTGGGACCGTAAGCAGAAGGGTAAGGTATGGCTTACGATGGATTCCGTATTCAATATTGCTACAGTAAAAGTAAACGGCATTGAATGCGGAACTGTGTGGACAAAGCCATACCGGGTAGACATCAGCCAGGCTATCCGTCGTGGAAAGAATACGATTGAAATATCGGTATCCAATACCTGGGCAAATCGCCTTATCGGCGATCAGCAATTGCCGGAATCGAAACGGGTTACCTGGACTACGGCGCCTTTCCGGCTGGCTGGTAAACCGTTGTTGCCGGCGGGCATTATGGGAACGGTCCAGGTGGAGGAGGTGTCTGTAGGCAATAAGAAGTAGAAATTGAAATATAATTAGAAGTTACACCTTACATGACCAAACATCTTCTATACTTATTACTTGCCTGCCTGCCGGGCAATACTGCGTTTTCGCAGTGGCCCGGATTGGAGCAATATAATATTGTCTGGACTACCCAAAGCCGCAATGCCTCCGAATCCATGCCCTGCGGCGGCGGTGACATTGGTATGAACGTGTGGGTAGAAAACGGCGACGTGATGATTTACCTCGCCCGCAGCGGAAGTTTCAACGAGCACAATGCCCTGATGAAAGCAGGCAGATTGCGCATCAAACTCTTTCCCAATCCATTTGCCGGTGAGCAGTTCCGCCAGGAATTGAAATTACAGGAAGGCTTTGTAGCCATCACCGGTAAACACGCAGGCGTAGCAGCAACCATCCAGATTTGGGCTGATGTGTTCCGGCCCATTGTTCATATTGAATTACAAAGCAACAAAGCCATACGCACCGAAGCCGCTTATGAAAGCTGGCGCTATCAGGACCGCGTGGTACAACAAAGGGAGAATTTTGGAAACAGCTACAAATGGGTGGCGCCCAAAGACAATGTTTACCTGAAGGACATCATCAGTTTCGACAACAACCGCGTGTTGTTTTATCATCACAATCCTGCGCAAACCATTTTTGATATCATTGTAGCGCAGCAGGGATTGGACAGTGTAAAAGATCAACTATACAATCCGCTGGCCCATCGCGCATTCGGCGGTTCATTTTCCGGAGAAAATTTTGTTCCCAATGGAACTTATGAAGGCATATATGCCGGCACCGATTTCAAAGGATGGAAACTGAAAAGCCGTACTGCTGCACGCCAGCATCACTTGCAGGTTACCTTGCATACAGACCAGGTGCATGACATTGCCGTCTGGAAAAAAACATTGGACTCGCTGCAGCAACATGCACCGGCAATTACAACAGCAAAAGCAGCATCGCAACAATGGTGGAAACAATTCTGGGACAGAAGTTTCATTCATATCAACCAGGAAAAACGTTCGGGCAAGGAATGGGAAGTGGCGCGCAATTATAATTTGTTCCGCTACATGCTTGCCTGCAATGCCCATGGTGCCTGGCCTACCAAGTTCAATGGCGGACTGTTCACGGTTGATCCCGTGCTGATCGATACTGCCTATCAACTCACACCCGACTATCGCAACTGGGGTGGTGGATTGCATACCATGCAAAACCAGCGACTGGTTTATTTCCCCATGATCAAAAGCGGCGACTGGGACTTGCTGCAGGCGCAGTTTGACTTTTATCTCCGCATACTACACAATGCAGAATTGCGCAGTAAGGTATACTGGCATCACGAAGGCGCCTGCTTTACCGAGCAGATGGAGAACTTTGGTTTGCCCAACTATGCGGAATACGGGGTAAAGCGTCCGCCCGGTTTTGATAAAGGACTTGAATACAATGCCTGGCTGGAATACCATTGGGATACGGTGCTGGAATTTTGTTTGATGATGCTGGAACAGCAGCAGTATACGGGTAAGGATATACGAATTTATATTCCTTTCATTGAAAGCTGTCTTCGCTTCTTTGATGAACATTATCAATTCCGCGCGAAGCAGCGTGGCAGGAGAACGCTGGATGACAATGGAAAACTGGTTTTATATCCCGGCTCAGCTGCCGAAACCTACAAGATGGCCTACAATGCAACGTCAACCATCGCTGCATTAAAAACCGTTACGGAAAGATTATTGCAATTGCCTGCCGGTTATTTGTCTGAAGAACAACGCAAACACTGGCAGGGATTCCTGGACCGTGTGCCGCCGATTTCATTTGCACAATTTGATGGCCACCCCACCATTGCGCCGGCGAAACTGTGGGAGCGGATCAACAATAAGGAATCGCCGCAACTGTACCCGGTATATCCCTGGGGCATGTATGGTGTGGGCAAACCCGGACTGGACACCGCGCTCAACACCTATTTGTATGATACCAATGTGGTGAAGTTTCGCAGTCATATCGGCTGGAAGCAGGACAATATCTGGGCAGCACGCCTGGGTTTGGCGGATGAAGCCTGGCGATTGACTTCGCTTAAGTTGCAATCTGCGGAACGCCGTTTCCCCGCCTTTTGGGGCCCGGGCTACGACTGGGTGCCTGACCACAACTGGGGCGGCAGTGGTATGATCGGTTTACAGGAAATGCTGCTCCAGGTACACGACCGGCGTATCCTGTTGTTTCCTGCGTGGCCGAAAGACAAAGACGTTCATTTCAAACTGCATGCGCCCTATAACACTACGGTGGAGGCGGAGCTGAAGAATGGGAAAATAGTGCAATTGAAGGTGCTGCCTGCAGCGCGGGAGCAGGATGTTGAAGTGCTGTTAAAATAACAATGCATTGTGCCACAAAACATTGCTTTATCCCCTTTGTGAGCTTCCTTCGTGCCCTTTATGGTTTTGATGCCTGCTGATGTGCGGTGCGAAAAAATTACTAATTTACTTTCCAATTATCTCGATAAATGGAGATTAAAGAGAACAAAGAAGGCTCTCATAAAAATATTTGGTATGGTATAGGCCGGCAGCGTATTGAAATTCCTAAGACCATCTTGAAAAGCCGTGTGCATGGTAATCCGCTGCTGCGACACCTCCATATTTGTTCCATTGGCTACTATCCCAAGGCCAAGGACCATTACACGTACCGCAAGAAAGGCTTGCCGGAAAATTTTCTTTTTTACTGTGTTGACGGACATGGCTGGTACCAGGTGGGCAACCAGCGGTATGAAGTGGGGCCCTATGAATTTTTTATTCTTCCGCAGAATGTAGAGCATGCGTACGGCAGCGATGCCGATCATCCCTGGACGATTTACTGGATCCACTTTGGCGGCGATTCACTGCGCGAGTTGAACGAGATTCAGGAAGTGCAAAAGCATTTCAAGCCCGGCTACATGAAAGACAACGGCGAAGCGATTGCATTGTTTTCAAAAATTTACAAAACGCTCGAGTTGGGATATAGTATCGACAACCTGTTGTTTGCCAACATGTGTTTGTCGCATTATCTCACGTTGTTTATTTACAACTCGCGTCATCATGAAGTGACGCAGGGCGATAAGGCGGATTGTGTAGATCGGGCTATACTGTATATGCAGGAGCATATCAATGAGAATATTTCGTTGAATGAATTGAGCAGTCGGTATAATTATTCTGTTTCGCGTTTCAGTAATCTTTTCAAACAGAAAACGGGGTATGCGCCGATAGATTATTTTGTGCAGATGAAGATGCAGAAGGCATGTCAGCAATTGGATTTTACCAATCGGTCTATCAAGGATATTGCTTTTAGTATGGGTTTTGATGACCCGTATTATTTTTCCAAGCGGTTTCGGGTGATTATAGGGATGAGCCCGAAGAAGTACAGGTCGTTGCATAATAAATAGGTGGTGGCCTCTGCCCCAAAAAAAATCACGACTGAGGTATGAATCACCAATCAAAAAAAAAACAAATACACCCCAGTCGTGAATAAATTATACCCCTCAACTATTTATTTCATTCAGCACATATGCCGCTTCCACCAACGCCAACACCTCATCATACACCTGCAATGCAACCGCCGGTGAAAAATGGTTAGGATAATCTCCCTGCATCGTCACCGCTGCATGCACAAAACAATGCAACTCCCTCCTCACATACACCAACGAAAACGCTTCACAAAACTTCCGCACCACCATCATGGGATTGCGCTGTTCTGCTTCTTCCAGCAACTTCGGTGCATTGTACTTTGCCACATCAGGATGCATCGGCTCGCGCAGCGAACCAGGTAGCTGCTTGTTTTGCTCATTGATAAGATGCAACGCTTCAATCAGCGGCAACAATGCATCGTACAATCGCATCAGTGCAGCGCGTTCTTCACCTTCATCATACGCATTATTGCCATTGGTAAGCGCTGCCCGCAACCACCTGGGCATATGATCTTCGCGGAAATCGTAGAGGTGATTGCTGGTAAACACTTCTGCGAGTACATACGCGGGGTTGTGTGGAAGAAATTCGGAAAGCAGTTCCGGGCGATCAACCGGCATGGAGGGATCATCTTGGCCATCTCCGTTCCGGAGTGCTTCTTCATTACTTTCATCCTCTTCATCAGGTTCATCCTCTTCGCTGTCCGAATATTCTCCATCCGCTCTATATGCTTCCTGTCTGTTCACAATGGAATTGCATGCGGTCAGCAGTTGGTCCATCTTTTCGCAGAAATACATCAGGTTGCTGCGTTTGTGCCCGGTGTCGTACAGGGTGCTGTCTGTGGTAAGGGCGAGTTGACAAAGCTGGCGAATTTCTGCGCGGGCGCTCTTGGGATGGAATTCATCAAAGAATTCAACCAATGTGTTAATGGGAGTGTTTACATCGAAGTTGTTGTTGGTTTGGCCTTTGGGCGAAAGAACAGTATCCGCCCCTGTCAGCATGGTCTCATTCATGTTTTTTCATTTTAAAGGGTGAAGAAATAGAATGAGTCCTGGGCGGAGGAATGCAACGTGGAAAAGAAAAGGGTTGAAAGCCTACCGCCCTCCATTGCCTGGCCCTGACAAAGCCCACCATTTTCCATGTTGCCACAGTAAAAATGGTCGTCAACGAAAAGGCAAAATAGGCCCAACCCCTATATTGTGAAATAGAGAGGTCAACTCTATATTGTAAATATAGAAATTGGGCGCCACTTGCTCTCGTTAACTGTTGAACTGTCAGGTTCGGCAATGAGAGACTCGTGTATTAATTATACCATCACTAAAAAGTGCAGTATGCGCCAGATTGAATAAAATGCCGCGCAGGGGCAGTTATCTACCGGCATTCATCCAACTAAAAATTGTAATAAAAATTTTTACCGGTCAAATACAAAAGCATTGCCCGGAAACCAAAGTTTGACTTCATTAAATAAGAACTAATGGCAATTTCTTTGAAAGTAAGGCGTGAATGGTGCTTGAAGAAAAGGTAAATCGTAAAATCGAAATCGTACTATGCTATCTGAATTGTATATGCGAATTGATCCTGAATTTAGTTCCACCTTGCAACCATTTTTCTTAAAATTCCAACATGGGCAAAATGTTTTCCCTCTTTTTCTTTCAAAAAAGCCCGGGATATTTTCCATCCCGGGCTGTTAGCCAGTTTGCAGCTTTTAATACTTTACCCCTCACTTCTTCCCCACCGTCTGCTCATACAACCTCCCCATCTCCTCCTCGCTCAACACCCTTTCATATATCGCCACATCATCAATATAACATTTAAACCCTTCCGGCCCCGTACTCGTACTACCACTCAAACCCACACGAACTCCTATACTGGCCGCCGCAGTAATGGTACTCGTAGCAGCCACTTCATCAACAACTGCATTGTTTTTATAAAACTTCACCGTAGAACCATCATAGGTAAACGCCACAAAAATCCATTCCCCTTCCGTATCCATCGGCATAATACCCGTAGCGCTGGAAGTGGCCACGCCGCCGTCCATGCTTACGCTCATCCTGCCATTGGGATAGAGATAAAACATGAATCCCTTAGCCGATGCATATTTGGTCACAATGGTGGAAGCAATCAACGAATCGTATTTCACCCAGCAGGCCACCGTAAGCGGCGCCGTCAAAGCAAAGGATGAAAAAGTGGTACCATAACTATTGCCTCCATTAAAATGATATGCATGATTGGCAATGCCAAAACGGTCAGCAGCACTTTGGTAAGTGCCGTACAGGCTCAAATTAAACCCGTTTACACTTCCATCATCGGCATTGCCGCTAAACGGATACCAGGCCACCAGAGCATTCCAGGGTATGTCTTTTAATACTTCAAACTCCTCCGTACTGCTGGCAGATTGATTGGCGATAACAACCGTGATCTTACCTGTCACCGCATCATCGGGCACTGTCACTGTGAGCATGGTATCACTGGCTGAAATGACAGCGGATGCAATACCGCCCACTTTCACCATATTTTTATCAATATTCGCAGAAAAATTGCTGCCCTTTATGGTAATGGTATCTCCCGGCAAACCCATCAATGGCGAAATACTGTTCACTACCGGTGCGGGCGTTGGCGGTGCTGGCGGTGAATCGGAATCGCGCTTACACGCAATAACATTCATAAGTAGCGCAGGGATTATAAACAAGTTGATTGTGCGTTTCATAAGATAAAAAATTTAAAGAATCACTTCAGCCATTACAAACGCTTCGTCTCTGTTTGCTCATATAACTCTTTCATCTCTGTACTATTCAATACCCGGTTGTACACCATCACATCGTCCACAGCCACCTTAAATGCTTCCGGTCCGGTTCCTGCATTACCGGTGGGGCCTATGCGAAACGGCGCATCTGAACCGGCAGTTATACTGCCTGCCAGGGTAAAGTTGCCGGCAATGCTGTTGTTGCGGTATAGTGTGAGCGTGGCGCCGTCGTACGTAAAACCGATGAATATCCATTCTCCTTTTTTCTCTTTCGGAATTACTGCAGTGCCGGATGTTTGAAGGGTATTGCCATCAATGCCTACGCTCAAGGTAGTATTGGCGTTAACCGAAATGCTGAAACCATTGAACGAAGCATTGAATTTTCTGAATACCATAGAGTTCATCAACGAATCGTATTTCACCCAGCAGGCCACTGTTACAGGATGAGTAATTTCAGCGTTGCTGCCGCCTAAGGCCATGCTGTTGCCGCCATTGAACCAGATGGCGCGTTGGGGTATACCAAACCTGTCCTCCACTACCTGGTAGGTACCGAATAAATCCAGGTCATAGTTATTGCCGCTGGAATCTTTGGCATTGCCGTTTAACGGGTACCAGGCTAGCAGGCCATCTTTGGGCATCAGTTTCAATATTTCAAAACTTGCTTCACTGGTGCCAGACTGGTTGTCGGTGGTAACGGTAATGGGGCCGGTAGCAGCACCTTGCGGCACTTTCACCTTCAGTTCAGTAGCAGTAGCACCAATTACTACGGCTGTTACATTGCCGCTGAACTTTACCGAATTCTCATTTGCTGAAGCAGAAAAATTGCTGCCTGTAATAATTATGGTATCACCGGGCAATCCCATGGAGGGCGTAATATGGGTGATTACCGGTTTTACCGGATCTTCGGGTGGTTCAGGCGCCTGTGCCGGCGCATCGCTTTTTTTACTACAGGAAATTATACAAAGGGAAAGAATACCCGAAACCAATAAGGGTGCGGTGCTTTTCATATGATATTGCTTGGGTTAGGTTGAAAATCAACACAATAAAGAGCATTTTGACAATTTTTGCAAGGCCTGGCAGTCAAAATTCCCCAAATCCGTGATGTTAATTGTTTTTTGGTATAATATGTTTCTTAGCTGATTTCCAAAACATTATTTGAGGATACGCATACCGGTAACAAAATTTAGGCAAAATTAACGACCCTATGCTGCTTCTTACACGGGCAGCGATACAAAATGCCTTAATTTCGTGTTTCAATTTTTCTGTTTATGAGCCCCCGCAAGCCTCTCGTTTTAGTGTGTTTATTGGCGTTATTCTTTTCATGTAGTAAAGAAGAAAGTTTTGAAAATTCAAAAGATGGTCCGGGCAACAACGATAATAATGTATGGGGCTGGTCTTTTAAGGCGCTTGGTAAAACATTCGAAGGTTGTGTTGATACAGCGTTTATAGAAAGTTCAATGGGCATTAAAGTCCTTACCATTATGGGTACGGACGATCATAATAATATATGCATGATCAGTCTTACCCCGCAGGACGGGGATTTTAAACCGGGCAACTATACACTTACTACCGGCGCAAACATCGTTGTCACACTCGCCAGCGGCGATATGTTTGGTCCCGACCCGCAAAGCTCCCTTACACTGAACGTTTCCACCATTAATGATACATTGATTGTAGCTACCTTTTCTGCAACGCTCACCGATCCGCTGGGTGGCGCTGGTTCTATCCAGATTAGTGAAGGAAAACTGAGAGCGAAAATCGGTATGCCCAATCCCTGTGGCCCTGTAAATCCGGGTGATAACCCGGGGGGAAATCCTGGTGGTAATCCCGGAGGTGATCCGGGTACAAGCGATGGCTGGGGATTTTCCTTTAAAGATGGACTGGATTCATTGTATAAAGGCTGTATCGTTCATGCGGAGTATGATGTACAGAATGGTTCAGATGTGCTGTTGATAGAGGGCTCCGATTCCGTAGATACCCAGCTTTTTATAGCTTTAATAGCCCCCACCGGTATCTTCGCACCGGGCAATTATCCTATTGCTGATCAGGGGGTAATCCAGGTGATGATGGGTGCTGATACGTACATTACCGCGCAGGCCGGTCTGGCAACCATTAACGTAACCACTATTAACGATACGCTGGTAGAAGCAACCTTCTCAGGAAACATACCCGCCATGCTTGGTGGTACAGGAATACAGGTAAAAGAAGGAAAGATCAAAGCAAAGATTGGTAGTCCAACGCCTTGCGACAATTGATTTCGGTTGTATTTTGACGTTATTGATTTAATATTCAAGTGAACCGAACACGCCATTTTGATAATCGATAATGGCCTGTTCGGTTTCTTCTTGTGTGTTCATCACAAAATTATCTTTTGCCGCCACCGGTTCATCTATTGGTTCGCCAGAGAGAAATACTACCTGCGTGTCTGCTTCTGCCAGCAATGCAATAGTGTTGTTTTCTTTTTCAAATACTATGAGATGATGTTCCGGTACAGTTTGTTCGTTTACGGTGGCTATTCCTTTAATGATATACAATAGCGTCCAGTAGCCGGGTGTGGCGGGGAACACTACATGGGTGCCGGTCCTGATGTCGCCAAAGGCAATGATGATGGGTGTAAAGCTTTTCAGCGGGCCCTGCTGGCCATCATATTCACCACTGGCCAGGTAAAGCGTTACGCCTTCCTGTTGCAATACGCGGGGCATTTGTTCACGGGTGGCTGACTGGTAAAAAGGATCGCTCATTTTATAAGCTTTCGGCGCGTTGATCCACAGTTGCACAAATTCCATCACACCACCCTGCTGCAGTAGCTGCTCTGTAGGGCCCTCACTATGCAACACGCCTTTGCCAGCAAACATCCATTGCACGTCACCGGCTTTTACCGTGGCGGAATGTCCGGCATTGTCCATATGATATCCTTCGCCCTGTAACATAATCGTGACCGGCGAGAACCCGCGGTGCGGATGCGGATGTATGCGTTGGGTAGAACCGGGAGCGATGGTTTCCGGTCCGGCGTGGTGTAATACTATGAATGGATTGGCAAACCGGAAGTCTTTATGCGGCAATGGTTGCAATACCGATTCTTCCGCTGTGATCTGCTTCCTGCGTCCGGCAAGCACGTGTAGAATCTTTTTTTTCATGGTGGTGGTTTTGATGAATGAACAATCAGCAAATCGCAGGCGATTGATGCCCTTGTGTGCATGGGTGCGTAGTGGTTTGCAGCGAAATCAATGCCAGGTGCTCAATAGCCACGCAAACGTTTGACTTTTCTATTTTCCAATGTTAAGCAATTATTATTTCTATATTAATTTTTAATTACACTTTAATTACCGTTGTGTTAACTTTGCCGCTCATTGACCAGTCTTTATCCACATCAATCAGTTTTGCGCCGGAATTTAAACGAAACAAGACATGGCCAAATGTAAAGGGCAGGCACTTGCCTTTTTATTAATGGTATGCGGTTTGGTAGTGCAGGGACAGGACGCTGCTGAGCACAAACAACAGCATCCCACTGTTACCGCCCGCATGGGCGAAGGCATCAGTTTTACAGCGCCGGACTCATCCCTCAAACTTACTTTCAACATTCGTTTGCAAACTTTGTTTACTGCAGAACAACCGTTGACCAGCGGTGCCCCCATGGAAAAGCAGCTGGCGGTGCGGCGGTTTCGTGTGCGGTTGGAAGGTTTTGCTTTCACGCCTAAACTGGAATATAAGTTTCAACTGGGCCTGAGCAACCAGGACAATGCTTCCGTGCCCGGCCAGTCCGGTTCCCTTATTGTGCGTGATGCTGTACTCCGGTATAATTTCTCCAAACAAACACAGCTGTGGCTTGGCCAAACCAAATTGCCCGGCAACAGGGAACGGGTAATTTCTTCGCAGAACCTGCAATTTGGCGACCGCAGCCTGGTGAATGCGTTGTACACGCTGGACCGCGATATTGGTGTGCAATTGCATCACCAGTTTCAACTGGGCCAGGTAGTGGTAAGAGATAAGTACGCTGTTTCATTGGGACAGGGCAGAAATGTTACCGCGCGCGATACCGGCGGATTGAGCTATACCGCCAGGTTGGAAGTTTTGCCACTTGGTGCATTCACCAACGATGGTGATTATTTCGATGCGGACCTTGAGCGCGAACAAACGCCCAAATTATCTTTGGCGGCAGGGTTTAATTATAATGATGATGCCGCACGCAAGGCAGGGACCACCGGTGTATTTTTAAAAGATGCCCGCGACCTGAGCACTTTTTTTGCCGATATGATGTTTAAGTACCGCGGCTGGTCGCTTTCAAGTGAATACATCAATAAAAAAGCCGACCGCAATCCTGTTTTGGATGATACTTCTGATTTCTTCATGGCCGGTTGGGGATGGAATATTCAAAGTGGTTATTTGTTTCGCAATAATGTTGAAATAGCGGCGCGGTATACTATTGTTGAGCCGACTGATGAGATCAATAAAGTGGGTTTGCTGAGGCGGGTAAGGGAGATGACGCTGGGGGTGTCGAAGTATTTCCTGCATCATGATTTAAAGGTGCAGGGCGATATTAGTCATATTAAGGATGATATAAAAAGTGATCCTTCGCTAAGGGTTAGGTTGAAGTTTGAAATTGCGTTGTAGTAAGTTTAGGGGGCCGAAATATCTCCACAAAAGTCAATACTGCATGGTTGAGGGTTGCCCCAAAATGCTTCCACAAAAGTCAATGGGGCCCCAAAACAGCTCCTCACACATTATCATCTTGCAACTTATCCAACAGCGCATGTTTTTCTTTATTGATCTCATTGCGCGTGCGTACACCATACCGGCGTAAAATGGGTAATGGCGGGCACCACCCCTGTACAGCCTGTTGCACCAGGAAGGTGGCTGATACAGCGCTCAGGATAAGCCATCTCCGGTTTACCGCAAGTCCCAGTACAATGCCGGCCAGTATGTTAATGCCCGAAATCAATTGCAGCGAGCGGTCGGTATCCCATTCATTGTCAAGCACACGAATCCTTTGGCGGATGGCGGATTCATCTTCTTCACTATACCGGGCAATATTGTGATTGGTGACATGATCTATTTTTTCATTGATCTTTCGCGACGTGTTCTTGCGCACGCGATCTCCTATTAACTGCAGCGTGGTATCCATGGCGGAATTTTAAGGCAGTGTTGCAATTCATATGCCTGCAAGGGAGCGCCGGAGGATAGACAGTTCGGGAGCATGCATTGGTACTATAGATAGCAAAGGGTCCATAATAAAAACGAATACAGCAATTGTATGGTACGCAAGGCATTGGCCGGACTGCAACCTCCCAAATGCGAATATTGGCCGGCAAGCGTTGTGCATGCTACCTAATGAAACGACTCAATAATACGCACTGCATTTTCCAGTCCGTTTTCATTGCGCAGTTTCAATTGCAGGTCTCGGGCATGTTCATATAAAGAAGGCGTGTGCAACAACTGCCGCGTTAACCGTACCAGTTTTTCTGTAGTCAATCTTTTCAGCGGCACCGGCCGTAACGCCACCTGCCTTTTATGCCCAATCATTCCCCAGAAATACTGATCGCCCCAGGGATAGATAACCGGGCAGGAAAGAAACGGTTTGCCGGCATACAGGCATGATGCTATCGTTCCAATGCCACCATGATGTATAACCGCTTTTGTATAAGGCAGCACCGCATCATAAGGAATGTATGGCATTTGTTTGATGAGCGGTGTCTTTTCCAGTTGTATTGCTCCCAATCCCCAACCCTGGGCTACAAGAATGCGGATGTCAAGTTCTTGTGCGAGCGTTTGTAACGTTGCATTGAGATCGAACTTGCTTTGGAAAGGCATGCTGCCAAAAGTAATCAGCACAGGTGGCGGACCATTCTCCAAAAAAAAATTCAGATCAGGCGACAGTTCCACAGCCGATTCTTCTCTCCAGAAACCGGTAAAATAACTCTGCGGCCCATAATCTGCAGGTTTGGGAAGATAATGTTCGCTGATGCCATAAATAGCAGGCAATGATTGAAACTGCCAGGAAGCAGGCAGCCCCATTTCCCTGCGCAAGGCGCGCATGGGTTCCGCCATCAGGCGGTAGATCAAATTGGAAAAACGAAAACTCAGTTTGTTGGCAAAAGCCGGTAACGGAAAACCGCTGCCTACCGGGTTGGGGAAGGCTGAAGTAGGTTCAAACGCCGGTACCACATTGGCGCGGACCATTTTTTCGGGAAAGCAGTCGGCAAAACAGTCTGCCAGCGTTTTGCTGTGAAAGATCACTTTGTCCGCAGCAGCAGCTTCAGTATAAAAAGTGCGCAGCGCATTCCGTATCATGGGATATACATGCGTGCGCAAATTTTTTCGCGTTTGCAACGGCGTTTTCATCATGCGTTTGCCTTCTTCGGAATGCGCCATCTGCCGGAAATCGGCTTCTACTGGTACAAAGCGCAACTGGTGGTCCTGTGCCAGCGATTCAAAATTGCTGCCGGTAACAAACACCACCTCATGACCAGCCCGTTGCAATGCTTTACCCAGGAGGGCAAATGGTAACACGTCGCCGAGAGAACCCAGTGTGAATATCGCGATCTTCATTTTGTGTACTGTCGCAGGTTGCAGGGATTGCTACGGCAATATCACAAATTTTAGTCCATCCATAAAAAGTGTGGCAGTTTTGATTAATTTTATTCTTTTGTAGGACATATTAAAATTTCAGCAAGCATGGCCATAGACAATCTCGCCGATCATATAGAACCCGTGCTTACCAAAACCATGGCCGAAGTGGTGGAAGGAAAGCTGCGTGAATATTTCAAGAAAAAGGCTTTTAAACCGGGTGATGCATTGCCCACCGAAGTGGAACTGGCGCAGGCGTTGGGGGTAAGTCGCAATGTGATTCGCGAAGCGCTGAGCCGTTTTCGGATGCTGGGCATTATTGAAACGCGTAAGAAGCGCGGCATGGTAGTGTCTAATCCAGATATCCTTGGCGCATTTGAAAAAGTGCTGGACCCGATGATTATTGATGATGACACCCTGCAGGATATTTTCGAAATCCGGTTAACGCTGGAAATGGGGCTGGCCGACCTGTTGTACCTGCGTAAAACAAAGAAGGACGTGCAGGAGTTGGAACAGATTGCATTGGCAGAAAAAAAGAAAGGAAAGAACCAGGCCTTTCGTATAGAAAATGAAATTGCCTTTCACGGAAAAATATACCAGATGACAGGAAATGATACGCTGAAGCGGTTTCAGAGTATGTTGTTGCCGATATTCGGGTATCTCGTGTCGCTGGAAAAAGTGCCTATCATTGGTAAAGTCACGCATCTCGATTTGGTTGAAATTCTTAAGAACGGTACGAAGGAAGAATTTCGGCAAGGTATGCATGATCATTTGAAGCATCATTTTGATAAGTTGAGGAAGTAGGGGGGAGGAAAAAAATTGCTCCTAAAGCATTTGCAATTCCGTGGCACATCCGGTTAAGTTCATCCCCCGTTAGCTATCGTATGGACACAAATACGCTGTGGTACCCTGGTATATCAGGATGCAAGTTCATCCCCGCTGGCGGGGGCGCCAGCAGCCACTTACTGCGTTAACCTGTTTCATGGATGGGGTGTTCCACAGCTATTACCCCCATTCATGCTGCATTGTTTCTAGGGCCATCCTGTGCCAGCGCCCCTCACCTACACCCTTCAAATTACTACGCACGCTCCCTCAAAAATTGCCTCCCACTCCAAAAAAAATTTTGCACTATCAAATTAAGTCCTACCTTTATTATGTAGTACATAAGTACGAATAGACAAATTATCTGCTTATGATTGCCTTGCCTGCCAGCAAAATATTCTGTAAGCGCCTCGCCTTCAGAGGAGCACTTGCCATTGCAGCTAACTATATGATATTGACCGGCTGCATGAAAAAACCTTCCAACACCCTTGCTTTACCCACCGAAGCAACAGCCACTGAAACGACTGCACCAGCATCAACCGCTACCGCTGCTGCGCTTGCGCCGCCCATCCACATCACACGACTTGTATTCGACGGCGGCACCGACGGCTACCATTCTTACCGCATCCCTTCCATCATTCGCACCAAAAACGGCACCCTCATCGCCTTTGCAGAAGGCCGGCGATGGAACAACTCCGACTGGGGCGATATAAACCTCGTGTATAAACGATCTTTCGATAACGGCAATACCTGGTCCGCGCTCGGTGAAGTAATTGGCGCCGGCAACGGCACCTGGGGAAATCCCACCGCCGTGTACGACTGGCACCAGGGCCCCAACGGACGCGTATGGCTGTTCATGAGCTGGCATGCCGGCGATCATGATGAAATCAGCGATATCGATACCTGGGGCAAACGCCGCGTGAAAGTTTCCTATAGCGACGACCACGGCGCCACCTGGTCATCGCCTGCAGACCTCACCAACACTTTATTGCCGCCCAACTATAAATGGGACGCCATGGGCCCGGGCATTGGTATACAAACCGTATTCGATCATCCGGGTCGCCTCATCATTCCAGCAAAGGGAAGAAATATTTACAGCGATGATCACGGCGCTACCTGGCAGTATCAGCTGATTGCCGGCGGCACCGACGAAGGCACGATTGTTGAGCGCATGGATGGCCAGCTGCTGCGCAATGATCGCCCCGGCAGTTCGCTCTGGGAAGCGTCCAAACGGAGACGTATAGCCGTAGGTAGCATTGAAGGCGGTTTTCCGGGGTGGTCCATTGAGAATGAATTGCCCGATCCCAAATGTGAAGGTTCCATCATGCGCTACAATACCGATCATCCGGCAAGGATCATTTTTCTGAATCCCAACAGTACTTCCAAGCGATGCAATATGACCGTGCGAATCAGTTACGATGAAGGCAATTCATGGGCACGCAGTCGCCCGATTTACGATTGGAACACCTGCGATTATGCGCCCATTACCGTGGCGAAAGGCGGCTACTCCAGTATGATCAAAACAGCAGACTATGCCATTGGCGCATTAATAGAGATCAATGAAAATGTACACGACAATGCCAACAGCCATCGGTCCATAGAGTTTCACAAATTCAACCTGGCCTGGATACTCAATGGTCAATCGGAACCTCAATAATAAGCCTGTTCCTGCAAAATGAATTATTCAGCAAGAAAAACAACGTGTGCTTTGTAATACAGCAATTCAGTAATAGCTGCGTTGCGTATTGGCAAAGTGAATGTCCCAAAAACGATCTATTGCTTATGAACTGGAATTTCTCTCTCCGGAAAATGAAAGTGCTTTTAATGCTATTATTCCTGGTGTGGTTGCCGGGCCTTGCATGGGCGCAGGCATATACCATCAATGGAAAAGTAACAGACAGCACAGGCAGCGGACTGGCGCAGATCAGTGTGCGTATCAAAGGCACTTCAACGGGCACGGCCACTACTGCCGATGGCATATTTGCCATCAGTGTGCGCAGCGGTGATGCGGTGCTGGTTTTTTCCGGCGTTGGCTATGAAACGAAGGAAGTGCGTGCCGGCTCGCAAACTTTTATCAACGTAGTGCTTACCCGTGTGCAGGAGCAATTGTCGGATGTAATAGTGGTGGGTTACACGCAGCAATCAAAGGCCCGCACTACTGCGGCGGTAGGTAAACTGAATACCGAAGAACTGGCCAACAATCCCAATCCCAACCCGGTGCAGGCCCTGCAGGGAAAGATCGCGGGTGTGTCAGTGCCCGTTACTCAAGGTCAGCCGGGTATTGGCGCCACCAACATAATCATCCGTGGAGGCACTAAACCAAACGTATATGGATCAGGATTAGGCACCAACAATGGCAGCAGCACCAGCGGGTCCGATAACAGCAACCCGTTGGTAGTTATTGACGGTGTATTCCGTTCGCTGAATGATATCAATCCCGATGACATTGAATCTTTCCAGGTTATGAAAGATGCGGCCTCCACTGCCATCTACGGCGCACGCGGCGCCAACGGTGTGATTGTGATCAAAACAAAAAGAGGGAAGCTGAATACCAAAATGACTACCACCGTCAGCCACCGCACCACCTGGGAAACACAGGCGCGTGAGTACGATTACCTGAGCGCAGAAGAATATCTCAAGCTGGCGCGTATCACCGTTGCCAACACCGCTGACCCGATTGATAAGAACAACCTGTTGTACAATGGCGGATTTTCCGCAGGCACGCGCGTGTATACCCAAAAAGGTGAATATGGAAAAAATATTTACCTCACTGCTTTGTACGATAATATTCTGCAGGTGGAAGGGCAGGAGTATGTTGATAACCTGCTGGCGCGCGGATGGCGTGTGATGGATGATCCCATCAATCCCGGCACCAAATTGTTGTATGCCGATAATCATTACCAGGATATGGTGTGGCAAACCGGCGTGAGCAACAACGACAACATCACCTTCAGTGGCGGGACCGACAAGGCCGATTACAATTTCTCATTGGGCTATACTGATCAGAAAGGCATTTTTGTTGGCACAAGATACCAACGCTACAATGCACTGGGCAATTTTGGTTATCGTGCGTCCGACAACCTCCGGCTCGATTTTATGATCAACTACCAGAACGTAATGCCCAACTATGTAGACCATTATCAGAATGATCTTGTGAGAGGCATTCGCATCACACCGCTGATCCGTATTTTCAAAGATGATGGCAATCCCACGCCCGGTGAGTTGTATACCGTGCGTAACCGTTTTCATACGCTGAAGTACGACGATATGCGCACGAAGACCGAAAGATTGGTAACACGTGTGGCCGCTGATCTCACCATTGCAAAAGGGTTGCATTTCAAACCTTCATTATCGTACATGATCAATGACTATACAGAATTGTTCATGCGCAAGGCAACACCGCCCGATGAAATTCAACCGGCGCAACAACGCTGGAAGGATGATTATACCAACAATTCTCGTCAGTTGATGATTGACCAGGTGTTGCAGTATGATTTCACCATTGCATCAGACCATCGTTTTACCACGCTGGCAGGTATCAACTACACCCGCAATACCAACCATGTGAAAGATATGGGTAGCCAGCGTGCCTCCAATGATTACGTGTATACCATCGAAGAACCTACCACCACGGTGATCAATGGCTCTGTGTTCAGCAATGTAATGGACTTCGCTACGCGTTTGGGCGAAACACGTTCTGCAAGTATATTCGGCCAGTTCAGTTATGATTACCAGTTGAAGTACCTGCTGAGCGGTACGCTGCGGTACGACGGCTTTTCCAATTTTGCTCCTGAAAACAAATACGCCTTATTCCCTTCATTATCTGCCGGCTGGAATATTCATCGTGAAAACTGGTGGAGCAGCAGGGTAATCAATGCGCTGAAACTCCGGGCCAGTTGGGGCGCCGCTGGTCTCAGCGACCTGAGCATTACAGACACCTATGGCAATTATAATCCTGCCAACTATGCGTTGAACGCCGGTATCCTGCGTGCCAGTTTATCCAACCCCAACCTGCGCTGGGAAACAACGGTTACCAGTGATATTGCTTTTGACATTTCGCTGTTCAACAGTCGCATTAACCTTACAGTGGATTATTACAACAAGGTTACGAAAGACCGCATCACTTCCAAACCGCTTCCTTCTGAAGCACCTTTTTCCAGCATAGTCTATAATAATGGCGCCCTGCGTAACCGTGGTGTGGAAATAGAACTGGGCGCCAATATTATTCGTTCGAAAGAACTGAACTGGCAAATGAATTTCTCGTTTGCTTTCAACAGAACAGTGATTACGGAATTGCCAGACAATGGTCGTGAGAAAAACCGCCAGGGCGGTAGCATTGTATGGGACCCTATTGCCAAGAAAGAAGTAGAAGCAGGCGGATTTGCTGAAGGCGAACGTCCCTATGGCATCTGGGCATTCCGTGTGTTGGGTGTTTTTGCTACGGATGGAGAAGCGGCAGAATGGAATGCACGCGTCAAAGACAATCTTGCTTCTCCACAGGGACAGATCGTTGGCAAACATGGCGGCGACTTCATTTTCGACGACGTGAACAACGATGGTGTAATCGATACAAAAGATCTTGTGTTCATGGGCTACCGCAATCCCGACAAGATGGGCGGTATTCAGAATACCATTACGTATAAAAGCCTTTCATTGCGCATCAATGCCGATTATGCACTGGGCCATATCATCAGCAATGGCGCACTGGCCCGTTCCATGGGACAAGGCCGTGCCTTCAATGAAGGCGCTCCTTCACAGGCGCTGAGCAGTGAAGTATGGAAAAACCAGGGCGATGCAGGTAAGAAATACGCACGCTTTTCCTTTGCGGATTACGATTTCGGACAACGCAACTATTTGCGCAGCGCGCCGCTGGGTGTAAACCATGGTTATGGTTCCGATGTGTCGGTGATGTATGAGAAAGGGGATTTCCTGGCGCTTCGCGAAATCACGCTGGCTTACGACTTCCCGAAGAAATGGGCGCAAAAAATCCGGTCAACAGGCATTAACGTGTATGCCAGCGTTTACAATGTTGGTTATCTCACCCGCTACACCGGTTTAAATCCCGAAATCTATACCGGCTTCGATCCCGGTGGGTTTCCGCGTCCGCGTCAATATTCTGTAGGAGCCAATGTAAGATTCTAAGGGAAACATCAGCATTAAAAATACTGCATAAACGATACGATCATGCGAAAATTATTTTTCATACTACCGGTTGTAATGATAGCAGGCATACTCGCTCCGGGTTGTAAAAAAATACTGGAAGTAAAACCGCAATCGGATATAACGGAAGAAGTATTTTACCGGAATGAAGGCGATTTTGAACCGAACCTTGCGGGTATCTATACCATCATGCGTAGCATTGCCAACAATATTACGTATGGCACCGAACGCAGTGAAGAACTGGTTTCCGCTTCCAACTCACGTTTCACGGTGGCCTGGTCGCATAACCTGAGCCCGGCTTCCGGGGCTATCAATTACAATGAATGGTACAAGGGAATTGGTCATGTGAATTTATTGCTGCTGAAGATTAAAGATTTTCCGTTCAGTAGTAACCCTGATCTGAAAAAAAGAATCTTGGGCGAAGCACACAGCCTGCGCGCGTGGTTTTATTTTCATCTCCTGCGCGTGATTGGCGATGCGCCACTGATGCTGGAAGCGGTGGTGGATGAAAATGTTCCGTTGTTATCGCGTTCACCGGCTGATGAGGTGATGGACCAGATCAAGGCGGACTTGCAGGAAGCCATCACGCAATTTTCATCCGTAAGTAATTTCTCCAAAACAAACTATCCCAGCAAATACCGTTTTGCCTATGGTTCTACGCAGGCGTTGCTGGCCGATGCCTGTTTGTGGAGCGCCAAAGTATTGGGCGGTGGCGCCACTGATTTTCAGGCAGCAGTGGACGCGGCGAGTGAAGTATTGCAGACTGGTCTTTCTCTGCAATCTGATTTCAAAAACGTCACCGGCATTCGTGCGGCTAACAATAGTGAAGTGGCGCTGGCTGTTTATTTTCATCGTGATGAAACGCCCGGAGGCAATTACACCAAAAATGCGCTGCCGTTTTTATCGCTCGTGCAAGGTGCGTTGAATCTTGATGAAATTCCGTATGCCGTTTCTTCCGGTAATGGGCAGGGCGCTTACCAGATCAGCCCGCTGAGCAAATCACTTTTTACCAATGCGGCAGATAAAAGAATTCCCGGCACCTGGGTGGTGGAAATGCAAAGCAGCGGTCCGAAAATTTCATGGATTACCAAATATCCCGGCACCCTATACAGCGATGACCGCATTCCCGATAACGACATTATCGTATATCGCCTGGCAGATGTATTGCTGATGCGCGCAGAAGCTTATGCAGGACTGAATCAACTGCCCAATGCCATCACTGATCTTGAAGTGGTGCGCGATCGTGCCGGCATTGGTAATTACACTGGTCCTGAAGACAAAGCCTCTGTAGAAAAAGCCATTCTCGATGAGCGTGGCCGAGAATTGTTTTTCGAAAACAAACGCTGGTTTGATTTGGTGCGCTTTCATTATGGCGGCACTATTGATGTGTACAATTATGTACCGAACCTGATTGGTAAAGACACGCCCTTGTTCTGGCCGTTGAATGCTACTGTATTGGCAAATAATGACAATATAGAGCAAACGGAAGGATATGAATAACAAAACAGCTTAACAACTATGCATAAAATATTAAAATCCCTGCTTGTAACCGGCTTTATCACCTGGCTGGTGGCCACTGCTGCCTGTCAGCGTAAAAACGATGAACGCATCTATCCACGCGTGGAGCCACCTTCGTCCGTATTGTCGTATGTGTTCAAAAAAGGCACCGAAGGTTATAACTGCTATCGCATACCTGCGCTGATCAAAACCAAATCAGGCACCATTCTCGCCTTCGCCGAAGGGCGCAAGAACAATTGTGCAGATGAAGGCGATATAGACCTGGTAGTAAAACGCTCAACCGATGGCGGCAAAACCTGGAGCCCGCTCAGTGTGATATGGAGCGATGGCGTAAATACCTGCGGCAATCCCGCTCCGGTGGTAGATCAGCATACCGGCAAGATTCATTTGCTCATGACCTGGAACGATGGTGATGATCACATCGGTGAAATCAATAGCGGCACCAGTAAAAATACCCGTCGCGTTTTTGTTACCTCTTCATCGGATGACGGTAAAACCTGGGAAACGCCGAAAGAAATTACTACCAATGTTAAACAACCCAATTGGGGATGGTACGCCACCGGCCCTTGTCATGGTATCCAGATCACACAAGGCCCGCACAAAGACCGCATGGTAATACCCTGCGATTATATTGAAGTAGGCCCGGGGAGAAGAGGCAATTCACACGTGATTTACAGTGATGATGCGGGCGCTACGTGGACGCTGGGTGGTATCGTGCCGGTTGATCCTGCGCTCAATCCCAATGAAAGCACCGTAACAGAATTATCTGATGGCCGCCTCATGCTCAATATGCGCGTGGGCAGCAACAATAATCAACGTATTTACAGCATCAGCAGTGATGGCGGCACTACCTGGTCGCCGCTGGTGCAGGCGCCGGAACTGATCGATCCGGTATGCCAGGGCAGCCTTACCTCAGGAGCAACCGATAACGGTTTCGCGGTATTCTTTTCCAATGCGGCCAGCACGCAACGCCGCAATATGACTGTTAAGATGAGCACCGATGATGGCATCAACTGGACGAAACAAAAACTGATTTTCGGCGGGCCTTCCGGCTATTCCGATTTGTTGATGCTTGATAACAATACACTGGCGCTATTATTTGAAGCCGGCGTAGGGGCCTATACAGATGGTATTGCTTTTAAAGTAATTCCCGTAAACGATTTGAAATAGATCATTAGTCTGTGATTCATAACCAGAACCTGTCAATGAAATTACTTTCTGTACCAATATTGTTTTTTGTAGCAACAACGCTCTCATGCCAATCTGCCAAACTTGCAACAGGCAGCGCGCCGGAAACCTATATAGTGTTTGAACCGGACAGCACCTATGCTTCCATGCGCATTCCTGCGCTGGTGCTTACACCCAAAGGCACGCTACTGGCATTTTGCGAAGCGCGCATCGGTTCTGCCAGCGACTGGGCAGATATGCACCTGGCCATGCGGCGCAGCACAGACGGTGGCAAAACCTGGAGCGCTATTCAGATCATTGCCAAAAGTGATCCCAACCAACCGGTAGGCAATCCCACGCCTATTGTAGATCGTAACGGTAGGGTGCACCTGCTTTTTCAACGAAACTATGCTGAAGCATTTTATACTTCATCCTCTGATGATGGGCTTACCTGGCTAACGCCGCAAAACATCACTGCAGTTTTTGACCAGTTCAAACCGGAATACGACTGGAATGTAGTGGCCACCGGTCCGGGCCATGGCACTGAATTGCAAAATGGCCGGCTGCTGGCCGCTGCATGGATGGCGCGCTCCGAAAGGATTACGCCCCGCCGGCGGCATGCACCTTCTTGTGTGGCTACCATATACAGCGATGATGGCGGCAAAACATGGCAACGCGGCGCAATAGTGGCAGACAGCTCCGCAGCCATCAGCAATCCCAATGAAAGCATGCCGGTGCAACTGGCAGACGGACGCGTAATGCTGAGCATCCGCAACACCAGCAAGGTGAAACAACGCGCTTTCAGCTATAGCAACGATGGCAGCAGCAACTGGACGCCCGTTCGATTTGAAGAAGAAATTTTCGATCCTACCTGTATGGCAAGCATCATTGCCTTGCCATCCAAAAAAGAAAAAGGCGCTGTGTTGTTTGTGAATCCAGACAGCCGAAATATAGAGAAGCATCCGCGGCAAAACCTTACCGCAAAAATTTCATACGATAATGGCCATACCTGGCCGGTGCAGATGGTGCTGAATGAAGGCCCATCCGGCTACAGCGATCTGGCTGCAGCACCGGACGGCACCATCTATTGCCTGTATGAAACCAATACCGTAAGCAAAGGCTGGAACTACAGCCTGCTGCTGAAAAAATTTCACGTCAACCAGTTCCCTAAAAAATAACCAGCTATCAAAAACAGGACAACATGAGAATTGAAGGGTTAATTGCAGCAACGTTCAGTACATTTTCGAAAGATGGATCCCTTAATACAGATTTGATCCCGCCCCTCGTGGAAAAATTGATCAATGATGGTGTAAAAGGCATTTTTATCTGCGGCACCAATGGTGAAGGGCCCAATCTTACCATAGAAGAAAGAATGCAAATAGCAGAGGCATATGCAAAGGCTGTCAACAAACGCATTTTATTGCTCGTGCATGTAGGACATGCTTCCATCAGCGAAGCGCGTAAACTGGCTGCACATGCCGAAGAGGTTGGTGCGGATGCAATTTCTTCCGTAGCGGCATTTTATTTCAAACCGGATTCGGTACAAAACCTCGTGCACTGTATGGCGGAAATTGCTGCTGCGGCGCCCAATACACCATTTTATTATTATCATATTCCGGCACTCACCGGGGTGGCTATGGATTTGGTTGAATTCCTGCAACTCGGTGAAGAAAAAATTCCTACGCTGGCAGGTATCAAGTATACGGCGGCTACGTTGCATGAATATCAAACCTGTCTCAACTACAAGAACGGTAAGTACGATATACTGTTCGGGTATGATGAACTGTTATTGCCGGCATTGGCGGTAGGTGCTAAAGGAGCGATCGGCAGCACGTATACATTTGCCGCGCCCATATACCGGGAAGTGATGGCGCATTTCAAGGCAGGCAGAATAGAGCAGGCGCGTGCCCGCCAGATGGCCGCGATAGAAATGATCCGTTGCCTGTTTAAATGGTCACCGATTCCCACGCAAAAAGCCATTTTGAAATTACTGGGTATGGACCTCGGTCCCTGCCGGTTGCCACTGCAGTCCCTTACCGATAAACAAGTGGCGGAACTGAACACCCGGCTGGAACAGGTGAACTTTTTCAGCACGCTGCAGGAAACGGTCGCTTTGGCGGCTGCCAATGGAGCAACGATTTAATGAAATAAATAAAGGACTTTATGACAAGCCATATACCCCAAACTTCTACTGCTATGCAAAGACTTCTTTTACCCTTGCTATTACTGTTGGGTATAACGATTAGCTGCAAGAAAGATAAGCACGATGCTTATGCCATTACAGAAGTGATCTTTGAAGCTGACCAGACGGAGATCAGTGCAGGCGACAGCGTGACCTTTAAAGATCTTTCTGTTGGCTACGTAACCCATTGGAAATGGACCTTTGAAGGCGGTGAACCTGCTACATCCAATCTTTCCCAACCTACAGTGGTATATAAAACACCGGGCGTGTATGAGGTGACGGTAGAACTCAGCAATGGTAAAAAATCTGCCACGCTTACCAAAAAAGAATACATCCGCGTTGATTATAACCAGGTACAGGCCGATTTCACTGCCAGTGCTACCGTGATATTTATGGGTGAGTCCATCACCTTTAAGGATTCCAGCAAAGGGGGCCCTGACAACTGGCAATGGGAATTCGTTCCGGTAGCGGGCGGCACTACGCTTACGTCTACTGAACAAAATCCAACTATTACTTTTAATACAGAAGGTTATTATACCGTATCCCTGACAGCCTCCAACCCGATATATAGCGATACCGAAACCAAAGTTGAATTCATCCGCGTGCTGGACCCCAATGACGTGAGCGCTGCTTTCAGCAGTAATACCACAGCTACCTATGCAGGCGGCAGCATTCAATTCACCGATGAGTCGCTGGGACTGATCACCAGTTGGAACTGGACTTTCGAAGGACCGGTTACACTAACTGCTACTGATCAGCATCCTGTAGTGAATTTCACGCAACCCGGCCGGTATACGGTGAAACTCACCGTGGCGAACAACACTGTAAATTCCACTGCCGAATTGCCAGACCATATTCTTGTTGTTCCCGGTGATCAGCTCGCTGCATTTTTCCCGTTCAACGGCAATATTGCCGATGCAGGCCCCCATGGCATCAGTACGCACTCACTGGGAGCAGGCGTGAGCTTTACCAATGTCGACAGAAAAATGCAAACCGCCAATACGGGCACTTTCAATGGCGCCACCGGCGTGATTGTGTCTGATCATGCAGCGCTCAATTTTGGCTCCAATGATTTTTCCATTTCCTGCTGGGTCAAAACTTCCAACACCGGGCGTATGATGGTGTGGCAGGAATCGGGCAAGAACGGGACCAACGACAACCAGACCTGGTTGCGTATGGGCGATAATTCTACGGACAGAAGACTGCGTTTTACCATTGAAGACAATACCGGTTCTTCCATTATCAATATGGGCTCCGACGGATTTGTGGCCGATGGACAATGGCATCATATTGTGGCCGTTCGCCAGGGAGTGAACACAACAGTATATATTGATGGAACAGAAGTGGCCACACGCGCCGCAGGAAATGTGAAGGTGGTGAGCAACAACCAGGATTTTAAAATCGGCGTGCAGGAAGGCGCCAGTTCCAATTCCAGCTTTTTCGATGGAGAAATTGATGATGTAATTATTTACAACAAGGCATTGACGCCGGCAGAAATTATAGCGTTGTTTAACTTGTAATCCGGATATTTAATGTTATAAATACAAAACGAAGTCTTGCCAACCATAATAAAGATACTAAGCATACTAAATTCCATACTCTTGATCACTGTACAAGCAACAACAGCGCAGGATTGTCCTGCAGCCAACAGAATATTTACATGGGATACCTTACCGCCAATTCCTGATACGATTGGTTATGCCGGTTCTTTTGCAGGCGTTACTGATAATGTGTTGATAGTAGCCGGCGGCAGTAATTTCCCGCATGGAGGAACACCATGGAATGGTGGTGTCAAAACCTGGTACGATAAAATATTTGTGCTTGAAAAACCCGACGGCCAGTGGAAAGAAGCTGGCCGTTTGCCCTTTCATCTCGGCTATGGCGTATCCGTTTCCACTCCTGATGGTTTGGTGCTGGCAGGAGGCAGTAATGAAGCCGGTCATACTGCCCATGTGTGGCGGTTGCGTTACCGAAATGGAAAGGTGGAAACAGAAGTGCTGCCTTCTTTACCTTATGCACTTGCCAATGCATGCGGTGCATTGGCAGGCGACAAGCTATTGATAGCAGGTGGGCTCGCCCGGCCGGATGCTGCCAATGCAGAAAACGTGTTCTTGTGTTTTGATTTGAAAGAACCAAAAAGCGGTTGGAAAATTTTACCATCCTGGCCGGGCCCTGCACGCATGTTGGCAGTAGCGGGAACTGATGGCAAATGCTTTTATCTTTTCAGCGGCACACAGTTGATAAATGGGAAGCGGTTATACCTGACCGATGCATGGGTGTATTCATTTGATGAGGGCTGGAAACAATTGGCTGATCTCCCGTTTGCCGTAGTGGCAGCGCCTTCACCGGCGTGTTACCTGCAAAAAGGTTTTTACCTGTTTGGCGGTGATACCGGTGCGGATGCAGCGAAGGCAAGTATATTGAAAGAAAAACATCCGGGCTTCAGTACCCATATTCTTCGTTATGATCCGTCTGCCAATACATGGTCAATAGCGGGGAATATTTATACCAACCGGAAACCTGATGCTGTTGAAAATCCCAACAACAGTATATGGGCGCCGGTCACTACGCCGCTGGTGTGGTGGTATGATCGGATTGTTTTACCGGGTGGTGAAGTACGACCAGGTACACGTACGCCCAATGTGCTGGTGGCAACTTTAAATGAAAAAAAATAAGGAGTTGAATAGTGTCGACGCCTGTTGAGGTAACTATGAAACGATCTGCCAACATATATCCCTGGGTACTGGTAGCCTTGCTATGGGTAGTAGCATTGCTGAATTATATGGACCGGCAAATGTTGTCTACCATGCGTCCATCGATGGAGGTGGACATTGCCGAACTGGAATCAGCAGCCAACTTTGGCCGGCTCATGGCAATCTTTCTCTGGATATATGGTTTTATGAGCCCGCTGGCCGGTATGATCGCCGACCGGGTGAGTAAGAAATGGTTGATCGTTGCCAGCCTCTTTGTATGGTCAGGCGTAACCTTTGCAATGGGATACGCCACCAGTTTCGATCAGTTGTATTGGTTGCGCGCCATTATGGGCGTGAGTGAAGCATTGTATATACCGGCGGGATTGTCGTTGATTGCCGATTTTCATTCTTCGCGCACCCGCTCGCTGGCTGTGGGTATTCATATGACGGGATTGTATATGGGACAGGCGTTGGGTGGATTTGGCGCTACTATTGCCGAGCAGTTTTCCTGGCAACAAACTTTTTTTACGTTTGGTATGATCGGCATGGTGTATTCGGTGCTGTTGGTATTTTTCCTGCGCAGTAAAAAATCGTTGGCGGAACAACCGGTGCTATCGCCGGAAGTTACCAGGAGCAAACCCAATTTCTTTGGTGGCCTGGCATTTGTGACCGCCAATATTTCATTCTGGATTATCTTTTTGTATTTCGCTGTGCCGAGCCTGCCGGGATGGGGAGTGAAAAACTGGTTGCCTACGTTGTTTGCTAACAAGTTGGGTGTGGAGATGTCGCTGGCGGGGCCATTGTCTACTATTACCATTGCGGCTTCTTCATTTTTGGGTGTTATAATTGGCGGTACTTTAAGCGATCGTTGGGTGCAAAAAAATGTGCGTGGAAGAATTTTTACCAGCGCTATCGGGTTGTCGCTTACCATTCCTTCCTTGTTGCTGGTAGGATTTGGCAGCAGTTCATTTCATGTAACTGCTGCTGCTTTTTGTTTTGGTTTCGGTTTCGGCATGTTCGATGCGAACAATATGCCGATACTGTGCCAGTTTGTTGCTTCAAAACATCGCGCTACGGCCTATGGCTTGCTGAATATGGGTGGTGTGTTCTCCGGCGCTTTCATTACTGACTGGTTAGGCAAATCCACCGATGCCGGAAATCTGGGAAGGGACTTTGCATTGTTGTCAGTTGTAGTAATGGTAGTGCTGATCATTCAACTGCTTTTCTTACGGCCGAAGGTGAAAGATTATGATGAAGTGTTAAAAAGATAAACGCTTATTATTTTGAACCGGATTGCAATAAAGCTGAACTCCACAGAAAATTACCCTTCCTCCATTTGCTTCAACTTTGCGTATCAACAAAGATGACAATTGTATAGTATATACGTAGTTTTTGATACGCACATTTCAAAAGAAAAATTAAACATTAGCAACATGAAAGCAACTACTCTTATGAAGGGCAGGCATTGTATTATCTGGATATTCGCGGCTGTGCTTACCGCAACCGGCCTGGGCGCCTGCCACAAATTCGACTGGAAAGATCATCCGCACGATCATTCAGGTAAACCTACTTCTTTTTCTTCCGAAATCATTGAAAAATGGATGGACCTGCAGATACGCCTGATGCAAAAAGGCTCAGGTGTACCCAATCACGGATACAGCCGGCATTATACCTACAGTGGCATTGCTGCGTGGGAATCGCTGGCGCCGGGCATGCCGCAAAACGTGCAACTGAAAAGCAAATGGTCGGGGTTAACGGGGCTGCCGCAATATGATCATCGGAAGAGTTATTATTGGCCTGCCAATGTGAATGCAGCGCTGGCCAGCATGAACCGTTCTTTTTTTCCAAATGCCAGCAACGAGGATTAAGCAGCCATTGATTCGCTGGAAAATGCATTGAACAATTATTTCCGCACGAAGGTGGACCAAAACACGCTCACCCGTTCTGCGCAATTTGGTAAAGGAGTAGCAGCGGCAGTATTTGCATGGGCAGAAACCGATGGCTACAAAAATGCGAACAATGATTACACGCCGCCCACCGGCCCGGGAAAATGGGTGCCCGCTCCCGGTAGTCCTGCCAATACCAAACCGCTTACGCCGTATTGGGGCAACAATCGCCCCGTGATCAGGGGCAGCATTAACAACACTGCGGTGGCGGCGCCCCCAGCGTATTCCACGCATCCCAACAGCACCTTTTATAAAATGGTGAAGCATGTGTACGACACGAAGAACAATGCTACACCTGATCAACAGGCCATGGCATTTTTCTGGCGCGATGTTCCCGGTGTTACTTCTCCCGGTCACTGGCTGAGCATATTGCGGCAGGTGGTGGATAAAACAAACAGTTCACTGGCAAAAGCCGCATTTGCTTATGCGCTTACCGGGGCAGCCATTAATGATGGGCTTATCACATGCTTCAAAGACAAGTATAAGTATACATTGGTGCGTCCGGTAAATTATGTACATGATGTAATGGGAGATACCAACTGGAATTCACTGATTGGTACACCCAACCATCCTGAATATCCTTCTGCGCATTCATCGTTGTCAGCAGCGGCCGGAGAAGTGTTTCAGAAAATATTCGGCAATATTGGTCCCTTCACGGATCACACGTACGATTATATGGGCTTTGCGCCGCGCACTTACGCTTCATTTGTGAAAATAGGAGAGGAGGCCGGTATTTCGAGATTGCCGGCAGGTATACACTACCAGCAGTCTATTGATGCAGGTTTGTGGCAGGGTAAGAAAGTGGCGTTAAATATTTTCAATTTGTGCCCGGCGTTTTAGCAGTAGTACGGTGCAAAAATGATGTCGATGTGTGGTTAAGAAGTATGACCAGTTATGGATTTTGAAGTAGCAAAGGCATGCATGATGAAGGGCCGCCGGCGAGTGTACCCCTTAACAGGTTTGAGAAGTAGTAATGTTCAGTTATCATAGGTGGTGGTTATCAATTGAAAGAAGTCTTCCCTCTTTGCAGGTGAAGGCTTTTTTCTTTGGTAAACCCGGGTACGCCGCTTTATTCGCTGACTGCTGCCGTTGGGTAATCCGCCCGGAAACTTGTGTTCCCGCTCCCAAACTTTGCATCCGGAATTTATCACACACAATTACCAGACATGAAAGCGGAACAATTCTCCCCGGAAAATGTGCTTATACTGAACAACGAATCATTGGCCGCTGTAAGGCATACTGCCCGTTGGCGGCAATCGCACGCGCTTTGTTATGTGCTTGGCGGCAGCAAGCATATTGCCGGCATCGAGGGACCTTTGCAATTGCACGAAGGCGCTGCCATCTTTATTCAAAAGGGCGCCTGTTTAACTGAATATCCACAGGATGATGGACCCGTGTCGCTGCTGACCTTTCTGATACCGGACCATTACATTATTGCATTTGTAAACGAATACCTGGCAGGAGAGCAACCTGCATGGAGTGCGCAAAAAAGCATTATCTCCATAACATACGATGAAGGCGTAGAGCACTTGTGCAGGTCTGTTGCAAACCTGCTTGCTTCAGAACAACCGGCCCCCGAAGCTTTGCTGGACCTGCGCTTCAGAGAGCTATTGCTCAGTATGGTTTTGAACAATGACAACAGGCCGTTGCGCAATACCCTATTGTCTGTTCACCGTTCAGCAGGTACTTCGCTGCACACCATCCTGGAAGAAAATTTTGCACGCAACCTCACGCTGAAAGATTATGCAAAGCTGACCAATCGAAGTGTATCATCGTTCAAGAGAGATTTTTTTGCCATCTACCAGACTTCTCCCGGACGCTGGCTGTTGGAAAAAAAACTGGCCCGTGCCAAATGTCTCCTGATGCAGCATACAATGCCGGTTGCAGATGTAGCATTTGAAAGCGGATTTGAAAATACAGCGCATTTCAGCCGGCTGTTCCGTCAGAAAACGGGATACTCTCCCATTGAATTCCGGAGAAAATACCGTAGAAAAGCAGTGGTAGAAGTATAGGGACTGCGCGTTTTCCGGGATATACAGCTATGTGATTCATCGAAAGCTCTTCGTGAAGTGGAAGACGTTTACAAAGACCAACGAGTAAAACCTCACCATTTATGAAAAAACAATTGCTGTTTGCTTGTATTAGTGTAATTGCTTTGCAATCCTGTAAGAAAGCTGTTCCCGGTTTTAACCCGGTGGGGGTATGGGAAGGGAAGGCGTTTGGATCAATGATACTACAACCAATCTGGACGTGCTCGATGGAGTGTATGAAATGTTGGGCGACAAGTATACCGCCACTTTCTACCGCGACACTACGCTTGCGTTGGTCCTGGAGTCTGAAAAAACAGCGCAGCACCGTATTACCGGCAATGCCCGGGTTACCAACACGTGGGTGGACTTCAGGCTGCGCAGGATGGGTAAAATGAACGGCATCCGGTTATTAAAGACCAATTGCTGCACCGAGACTTTCCCAGTTGTATACAGGTTGTTTACAGCCTGCCATTGCCCCGATCATTTCATAGATTGCTTCGCTGCTTTTTCCCTGGCTGCGCAGGTATTGAATGGAGGTAGAACCGGCAGATTTCGACATTTTTTTGTTGCCGCTTTCCAATAAGAGCGGATGATGGTAGAAAGTAGCATGCAGGAATTGATCGCACTGCAGCGTTTGTGCGAGGTATAATTGCGCCAGTGTGGAAGGGAAAAGGTCTTCTCCACGGACAATAAGGTCAACACCAAAATGTACATCATCTGCCATGGATGCAAGTTGATAGGCGGGGTATCCGTCCTTTTTTCTTACCACAAAATCCTGCATGGAGTCAGGCAGGGTATAATGGTTGGCGTTACAGGAAATGTCCTTAATGGTTAGAACAGTGTTGTCATTGGTATGCAAGCGCCAGGCTGTGTTTGGCGCTGTAAGTGCAATGTTTTTCTCCCTACAGTTACCAGGATACCTGCCTGCGTTGGCCAATTGGCTGCGCGAACAGGCGCAGGCGAAAACATGATTGCCTTTTTGTAATTGCTGCAAAAATTTTCCGTACAAATCCATCCGCTGCAGTTGCGAATATTGGCGCTGGTATTCGTCGTAATCGGCCGGACCTTCGTCCCAGGGTATGGCGAGAAAATGAAGCGTATCAAAAATGTCCTGCACATATTCTTTGCGCACGCGTGCTGCATCCAGATCATCGATGCGCAAGAAGATGGAAGCGCCTGTTTTCCGGGCCAGCGCCGCCGTGAGCGCAAAGGAGAAAGCATTGCCCAGGTGCAGGAAGCCACTGGGCGTGGGGGCGATGCGTGTACGGGTAAAGCGAAGGGCGCTGTTCATGGCGCGTAAAGTAAACAATAATTTTTTTACGTACCGGCAGTCTGCCGGTTCACCATTCGGCCGCTCCCCGGGTTTAACGCCTTATGGACCAATTATTTATCAGTGGGAAAGTTTTTGTACATGGTGTTGCCGCATGCATGAAACGGGCCGCGGGAAAAAACTTGCCGCGCAAAAACTGAATTATTAAATGACAGTTTAATAAATGTATAAATGACAAAAAAAGCGTGGGAAGGCCATTCCGCTTGCGCATTATTGTATGTAAGGTGCCGATTCTTCAAAAAAAATCGGTATTTTGGCTGTGCTTAAACGGATGCTGCAATTCAATCATTATTTGTGAACTCGCATTAAAAAGCACATCATGGCCGAGCGTAAAAAAAATTCCACGAACTATCTGAACCAGACGTACCTCGAAGAAAAATGCGTCCTCAATGAATTGCTGTTCCTTTTAAGCAAGCGCTGGATTACCGACATCCTGTTTTGTATTGAAGAAGGTAATAACCGTTTCTCCGGCATTCGCGAAGAGTTGATCTACATCAGCGACCATATCCTGGCCGACCGGTTGCGCCTGCTGGAATCTTCCGGTTTTATTACCAAAACCACCTATTACGAAGTGCCTCCGCGTGTGGAATATTCACTTACTGAAAACGGAAAGAGACTTTGTGAGCACCTGGACAAAATGTGCCAGTTTGCAGAAACGTTGGGATGGGATTAATGAACGATCGTTAACATCAGTAATGATATTGCCCCGCGCTAAGGCGCGGGGCTTATAGTCGTGTTATAGCTTTATTCAATCCTTCTGAAACCGGAAGCTGCACCTTCACCATCAAAATGAATGCTCAGCAGGTACTGTTGCCAACAGTTTCAAAGAAGTAATAAAATTTTTGCGTGAGCAGGTCTTGCAATTCATCCTGGGTGGCATCGCGGTCAACGATCTTTTCGCCGTTGCGCCATCCGCGATAGTGCGCCTTGCAGGCATGAGAGACGAAGCTGCCTTCATCTTCATCAAATGTTACGGTGCCAATGGCTTTGGTGGCACTGCTCAGGGTAAGGCCTGAGTTGACCATGTAATAAAATTCACAGTCTTTCCATCTGGCGAAAACTGAAATACTTTCCGCTTTGCCAGTTGTTGCCCAAATATTTGCCGCTATACGTATCTACAATTTGTGTTAACGAGTTATAACCGCTTGCCCATTGACCTGCGATTTCATCAGGTACAGGCGTAGAAGGTAAATTGCAGGATACGCCGTCCTTATCTTTCTTACATCCTGCCATTGTCAGTACACCGGCTATAGCCGGGCAATAAAATAGAATTTTGATGACGCTGTTTGTTTAATTAATGAACCACGAAATTAGAATGGCAACAAACGGCGTTTGGTATAACGGTAAAGCGCTGCGAAAACGGTTGCATGAATTGCGCACCAGTCAGGACGGTACTTTCAGTGCCGCATATACTACCAGCAACGATGACAAAGTAGCTGACACTGTGCGGACGTGGTTCAACTGGTTCCAGCGTTGTTCGAATCGCTTGCGAAAGGTGTTTAATTGTTCAGGAGTGGCTGAAGAAATGTCTAACGTATCAAGTGCATTGTTTAACGGAATGTTACCGGCAATGGTTACGCCCATAATGCCAATGAGATAAATAACGGCAGCAGCTGCCAGCAACCAGCAGGATAACGGAACAGGACGTGCATAATATACATAGGCGCTTACCGGAAGCAGTATGGCCGCACCAAAGAAACAGGTAAAGAACAAAGGATTCAGAATGGCGCGGTTCATCAGTTGAAATGCACGGAGATATTCTTTGTCCGGCAGTTTTCCTATGCCGGGTGTAACGGACACAGACCAGGCAAAGAATAATCCTGCCATGAGGCCGGTAACAGTGGCGGTGATCAATAGCAGCATATATTTTCTTTTCATGTTGTAAGGCGGATGCAAAGTTGAGTGGTAAATGACTCTCTACCCGAAGTTCGGGAATGTGGCGTAATTGATTGATCGATTGTGGGACCGGGACCATTACTGCGTTGATCAGTGGGCAAACCTGTCGCAAACCCCCTCTTTTTTCGTCGTTATTGCACCTGTAACTGTCAAAAAGCGGCAGTTAATTTTGTGTAGTGTAATATTTAACGGATGGGATAGACATATATGCTTAGCCAGCGCGGGCCTTTTAATAAAATGTAAAAATTGGTTGTACACAGGCCGGTATAATTCCGGCAGGCGGAGAAAATAACAGGTTGGGAAGGATGGGCAGGTATGACAGCAGGCAGCAGCAGTATTCCGGCATATTTTGTGAGGCAGGTTAGGGGCTGAAGGTTATCATCCTAAATGCTTAATTGTTTTCTTATGGAAATTGTAAATCTGACAGGGGTAGAGGTTTTCAAGACAAATGTCAGCAACGGGCGTCAGGCCACTGCTATTGTTAACCTGCTGAAAAAGCATTTTCCCGGCTGCAGAATCAATTTCGACCTGATGGATTGCGATAAAATTTTACGGGTGGAAGGCAAAATTTTCTCGCCGGATAAAATCATTGAACTGGTGAAAGGAAAAGGATTTGAGTGTGAGATACTGGAGTAAAGAAGTTTGCATTAAATAGATAGAACAGCTATATTGATTAAATGATTAAAAAAAGAACCATCCGCCCCTCCGCGGATGGTCTTTTTTGTTTCCCCTCCGAAACTAGAACTTTGCCAAAAAGGATTCGGTTTTTTACAGGTAAGGTAATGGCAATGTATGGCTGGGTTGTGGTGTTAATGGTAGTGCAACCCTTGCTGCGTTTTACTTCCTCTTGTTCTTCTTCTGTGCCGAATACTGGTTGTCGGCCAGTCTGAGGATAGCCATGTTGTCTACTTCCAGCAACCTGGCAATGGTAAACAAGTCCTGCAACGTAAATTTTTCTATCTGGTTCATTTTTTCTGTAAAGCGGGCAGGAACTGTTCCTAAATCTTTCGATACAACTGTTTTTGGAATAAAGGTGAACATCTGGTTGAATTCGGTTATGTCTCCCTTTTCGATTAACCGCTTTACGGCCTTATATCTTTCATCCTTTTCCATAATCAAAGAAATAAATTAGTTTAATGCGGCAGTTACGAAGAGGCCTTTTGTATTTTTTTTAGATACATTTTGTATCTTTTTTGGATACAAAAAATCTAAAACTCGTTTTAGTATCACTGTTATATCGTATGTGTGAAATCTATGCCGCTCAATATCTTCCGTTGTCTTACCTGCAGTTTTTAAATCTTTTCCGGCATTTGTTTATCAGAGAGGGGGGATGGCGTATGCTAATTTACTTATCGCAAATGTACTAAGTATTTTAGTATTTTTGGTGCACAACCAAACAGATATTTTATGAGTGTTTCGGTAGCAGCAGATTCTCGGACAGCTATTGCTTTGTCTTTACAACACCAGGATAATAATACAACAACTTTCAGTTATTGCATGGAAGGAGACAGCATGGTGCAGGCGCATATTCCGCACGGCGCCCTGCTGATAGCCGATCGTTCCGTACCACCGCGCAGTGGAATGATCGTAGTGGCAGAAGTGAATGGCAAAATGACCGTTCGCCGGCTGGTCCGCACCCGCAAATTATTAGTATTGCATGCCGATAATCCCTCGTATCGTCCGATGCCGGTTACTGCAGACACGCAGCTGCGCATTTATGGCGTGGTGACGATGATCATCATTAAGCCCGGGAGTTGATGGCCGGAGAAATGCAACAGGTTGTCTGAACCAGGTTGATAGCATGCAGGAATCTATCCTGCTTCCTGCGCTAACCCCTGCGTGGCGCAGCTATGGTGAAACGCTCAACATAATTTTAACCCCCTCTGTGCTTCCGCGCCTTCGCGGTAAAAAATTCATGTCTGTGTATCTCAACTGTAAAACATATTTCAGTTTTCGCTACGGCACTTTTTCTACGGAAGAACTGGTAGCACAGGGCGCAGCGGCCGGCGCAACCACGCTGGCATTGACCAACATTAATAATACCTGCGATGCCTGGGACTTTGTGCAGTTTTGTAATGAGCAAAACATTCGTCCCATTGTGGGAGCAGAGATCCGCAATGATCACCAACTGCTCTACATACTGCTTGCCGCCAATAACAATGGCTTGCGTTGGATCAATGAATTTCTGTCGCGCTACCTGCTGGAAAAAATTCCGTTTCCACCCAAAGCAGATCACACTCCTTTTTTCGATCAGGTCAGCGATGGGTTTGTGATCTATCCGCTGGAAGGAAATAAATCTGTTGAACAATTATTTCCCAACGAACTGATTGGCGTGGCGCCCTGGGAGGTGAACAAATTGTTCGGGATCAACATGCAGTTGCATCAGCAGAAATTCATCGTGCGGCAACCGGTGACCTTTAAAAACAAACTGTACTACAACCTGCACCGGTTGCTGCGCGCCATCGATGAAAATTGTTTGCTGTCGAAGCTGCCGCCCGAAGCAACAGCCGGGCCGTATGAATTTTTTGTGCCGCAGGAACGCATCATCAAAGCCTTTAGCCGCTATCCTTTTATTATTATGAATACCTACCGTATGGCGGAGCAGTGCAGTATTTATATGGATTTTGGGGTAGACAAGAACAAGAAAACAGTGAGCGCTTCGCGCGAAGACGATCGTATCCTGTTGTCGAAACTGGCGCACGACGGTCTGGAATTCCGGTACGGTAGAAAAAATAAAGTGGCGAAAGAGCGATTGCTGAAAGAGTTGTCTATTATCGATCAGTTGGGATTCAATGCCTACTTCCTCATTGCCTGGGACATTATTCGTTATGCACGCAGTCGCGGTTATTATTATGTAGGACGCGGCAGCGGCGCCAATTCATTGGTGGCCTATTGCCTGCAGATCACCGATGTGGACCCCATTGAACTGGATTTGTATTTTGAACGCTTTCTCAATCCATCGCGCACCAGTCCGCCCGATTTTGATATCGACTTCAGCTGGCTCGACCGTGATGATATCATCGATTATGTTTTCAAGCGCTACGGCCGCAATCATGTGGCGTTGCTGGGCATGTACGATACCTTTCAATACAAGGCCACCGTGCGTGAATTGGGCAAGGTGTTTGGATTGCCCAAAGCAGAAATAGATCAGCTGGCCACCACAGGTTACTATAACGGCGATAGCAGGAGCGAAAGTTTCAACAGCAAACAACCGCCTGACCATATTCATAAAATGGTATTGCAGTATGGACGGCTGTTGGAAAATTTTCCCAATCATTTAAGCATTCATCCCGGCGGCATACTGATCAGTGAAGCGCCTATTTATAACTATACCGCTATACAAATGCCGCCGAAAGGATTCCCGGTTGCGCAACTCGATATGTTCGTTGCTGAAAATATCGGGTTGTATAAACTGGATATTCTCAGTCAGCGCGGACTGGGGCATATCAAGGAAGCGCAGCGGCTGATCAGGCTGAACAGAGGTATTTCGGTGAATATAGATGATGTGGAGAATTTTAAAAAAGATCCGAATGTGCGTGCGCAGATCAGGGAGGTAAATACCATCGGGTGTTTTTACATTGAATCGCCGGCCATGCGGCAACTGCTTAAAAAACTGAAGTGCGATGATTACCTCACGCTGGTAGCTGCCAGTTCCATCATTCGTCCCGGCGTAGCGCAAAGCGGAATGATGCGCCAGTATATCGAACGCTTCCACGATCGCGAAAAGATCAATTACCTGCATCCCCAAATGGAGGAGTTGCTGAAAGAAACTTTCGGAGTGATGGTATACCAGGAAGATGTGATCAAGGTGGCGCACCAATTTGCCGGTCTTGACCTGGGGGATGCAGATATCCTGCGTCGCGCCATGTCGGGCAAATACCGCAGCAGCAACAAGTTTCTGCTGATAGAAGAAAAATACTTTTCCAATTGCAAAGCGCTGGGTTATCCTGATGAACTGGCGCAGGAAGTGTGGCGGCAAATGAAGAGTTTCGGCGCCTATAGTTTTTCCAAGGCGCACTCTGCCTCCTTTGCCGTGGAAAGTTTTCAGAGCCTGTACCTGAAAACCTATTATCCCATGGAGTTTATGGTGGCGGTGATCAATAATGAAGGCGGGTTTTACAATACGGCATTGTATGTATTGGAACTGATGAAAGCCGGCGCCAAAGTGCATGCGCCCTGTGTTAACAACAGTGATTATTTTACGAATATACGCGGCAGTGATGTGTATATCGGTTTTAGAAGGTTGAAATCGTTGCAGGAAAAAGTAGCCATTACCATTGTGGAAGAAAGAATGCGTTCGGGGCCTTACCTGCACATGCAGGATTTTATTGAGCGTACGGGCCTTACTACTGAACAACTGAACATCCTCATACAGGCAGATGCATTTCGTTTTACCGGAAAAAATAAAAAACAACTGTTGTGGGAAGCAAATTTTCTGCAGAAAAGAAATGATACTGCCGGCCCTTCAAAAAAACTTTTCCGCGAAGCAGTGCGCGAATTCCGGTTGCCCGAGCTGCCGGTATACGCTATCGATGACCTCTACGACCAGATTGAACTGATGGGATTTCCGCTTGGCAACCCGTTTGAACTGGCGGATGATGACCCGTCGAAATACCTGCCGGCATCCGAATTGAAAAATCATATCGGGAAAACGGTAACGGTGCTCGGGTATCACGTTACACAAAAACCGGTGCGTACCATTCATGGCGATACCATGAGTTTCGGCACTTTCCTCGATGTGCATCTTGACTGGATAGATACCGTTCATTTTCCCGAGGTGCACCGGAAAAACCCGATGTACTCCGGCTTTTACCGCATCACCGGAAAAGTAGTGGAAGAGTTTTCTTTCTGCAGCATTGAAGTAACCGGTATTGAAAAAGTAGGTATTAAGCGAAAGCAGGCGTCTGTACATGCGGAAAATATTCTTCCAACGTTTCAGATACTGCCGCCGAAATCGGGAGGAAAAGAGACGGAGGAAAAGCAAATTCAATACCCCAATCCTTAACAGCATTTGTTTTTTGAATTTAAAAAGTACCAGCCATGGCAACCATATCCAACCGCCATATTGCCCATTTTGATCTCGATACGTTTTTTGTATCTGTAGAATGCCTGCGCAACAGCAAACTGAAAGGAAAGCCTGTGATTATTGGTGGTTCCGGTGATCGTGGGGTAGTAGCTTCCTGCAGTTATGAGGCACGCAGGTTTGGCGTTCATTCGGCCATGCCGGTAAAACTGGCACGGCGTTTATGTCCTGAAGCCATTGTTATCGGCGGCGATTATGAAGATTACGCCAAACATTCCCGCCTGGTTACTGAAGTAATTGCCAGTGAAGTGCCTTTGTTCGAGAAAGCATCTATTGATGAGTTTTATGTTGATTTAACCGGCATGGATAAATTTTTCGGGTGCAGTAAATTCAGCATTGAACTGAAGCAAAAAATTTTCCGGGAGACGGGATTGCCTGTTTCGCTCGGATTGGCCAGCAATAAGCTGGTAAGCAAAGTAGCTACCAATGAAGGCAAACCCAATGCGCAAATGGAAATTCCGTTCGGCAATGAAAAATCATTTCTCTCGCCGCTGAGCGTGGCCAAAATTCCCGGTATTGGCAAGGAAACGGCGGCATTATTGATCAGGATGGGTGTGGAGAAAGTGAAAACACTCAGTGAAATACCGGTGGAAATGTTGCACAACCTGCTGGGCAAAAACGGTATTGAACTGTGGCGGCGCGCCAATGGTATTGATGAAACGCCGGTGATCCCTTATCGCGAACAGAAATCCATTTCTACCGAACATACGTTTCAAACCGATACCATTGATGTGGAGTATTTGCAGTCGCAACTGGTGCGGATGACGGAATCCATCGCTTTTCAGTTGCGGCAGCAAAACAAGCTTACCGGCTGTGTTACGGTGAAGATCCGTTATTCTGATTTTGATACGGTGACCAAACAATGTTGTATTCCCTATACCGCGGCAGACCATGTGCTGCTGAAGACTGCCCGGGAATTGTTTCATAAATTATACGAACGGCGCCTGCTGGTACGACTGATCGGTGTGCGGTTTACACAACTGGTTCCCGGACGTTACCAGATCAACCTGTTTGAAGACACGCAGGAAATGATCCGGCTTTACCAGGCTATTGACAGTGTGAAGCAGCAGTTTGGTGAAACAAGACTGATGCGGGCACGGGCTATTGCGTGAGGTGTTTTCTTTGGGCTGTACGGCAATTACAGAGGCCACCCATGCAAAACGGTCACTGATTTTCACCGGTAACGACATTTAATCATTAAAGATAAAAAATCCATATCCGCCGGGGTCGCGGATGATGATGTTATCGGCAATGCCTTCTTTATTGAAATGAGTGATCTCCTGCGTGATGGGAATTTGCAGCGCTCGTATCTTCTCAATCACTTCGAGATTTTTGCCACTGTTGAAATAGGTGAGGGATGGATTGAAAAACAGGTGCGGGCACATGAATGGTTTCATCAGCACCAGACCGAAGCCATTGTTGTCGTAAGAAACAAAACCCGATTCTGCCGATCCCTGCGTGGTTTTAAAGCCGATGGCTTCATAGATGGCAGCCGATCGGTTCATATCCGTAGTTTCCAGGCTCATGCCTGCATAATTACCCAGTGCACTAAACGAATTCGCTTCCGGCGTATACTGCCAGGCAGGTTCTGCTTCCATCAAATAAATCCATACGCCGCTGGCGTCGGACAACAGGTAGCCATTATCAAAACGGTGCACCTGTGTAATGCCTTTCAACCAGTCAATCTCCGATGTCCACGAAGATTGATAGAGCCTGATGCCTGCACGGGCATACCGGTCAGGGTTGATCTCTACCACCACCTTCCCGTCAGTATACACGTGCTGGTCTCCAGCCTCAATTTTTTTGAAACCTAATTTCTCGTAGAAGTCTATACTGTCTTCCAGCCTGTTGGTAGGGGTTTGAATGGCAGCCTGCATATGAATGCGTTTTAATTAAAAATGCACTCATGAAGGTAAGCGCTTTCACGCACATAATTGTGTGTAAATTCTTACACAATCACGCACGTATTTACCCGGAAATAGTAAAGCGTGTTAGATGCTTAGAGAATGACTATGGGTTGCACATAGTCTATTGCTTCACTGCGCAGGGCCAGTTTGTAAATGCCCCGTTGCAATTTTGCAGGTAAGGAAATGGAATGAGTGGCATGCAGGCTGGCGTGATGGTAGAATTTGCGAAATACCTCAAATCCGCTCAGTGTATAAAGATGTACGGAAAACACACATTTGTCTACGTAATAAAACTGCAGCCAGAATTGCTTTTGTTGTACCAGGTTGGGGTATACGGTAATACGTTGCGTACGTGGCAACAGGTGCTCTTCTACAGGATAAGGTTGGTGGGTGACCATCATAGGATATAATTTTCAACAGGAACAATTGGATTTTTTCCTCAGTACCCAAATACCATTACAAGATAGAGCCTTTTAAAAACGCATACAATAGTAGTTCTTACAGGTACAAACCCTCTGTAGGTTGCAGAATACCCTTTCCGACTGTATGAAATGACAAATGTCAAGGTTCAAAAAAACGCAGGCCCCCTGTAGCACGCTATAGTGGGCCTGCGCTTTGTATGTTGTAATTTTTTTACAATGCCTCAATAGAAAAGCGTGTATACTTTTCTTTCTTATTGTATTCACTGAAGGGGCTGCGGTCAATAAGGAGAAACGGTTTTTCCTTTAAGATGTCTTTGTTGGCCGCACGTGTCGATGTCGCCCGCAGGTAAGTGATGATACTGCACATATAAAGCTTTCGCAATATGCGTTTGTGGTGTGTATACCTGTATTACAGCTGATGTAAAAAAGAAAAGGCCCGGAACAATGCTGCAATAAATGTTGCCACAGTAATTGTTCCGGACCGCTTGCCTGGACCAACGGACGACCTATTCTTTCAATAGCCTGTCTACCACCAATGCTTTGCCTGAGGCCGTTATGCGCAGGGTGGTCCAGCTCTTGTTGTCTTCGAGTTTTAAAAGGTATTCAGTGTAAATGTGTGCGCTATCTTTTGTTGTAGTAATCTCGATCACACCGAATATCTGTTTTTGGGGATATATGCGTTTCACACGGTACCGGAGATCGTAGGGCAGATGCTGTTCATGGTAGTACCGTACAACCTGCAGCAGGTTGCCTTCTGCGTCGAAGGTGGCGCGGGAACGAATGCCTTCTCTCACAAAATTTACTATAAAGCCTGATTCCAGCTCCTGCCAGGTTACCTGCGAAGCGTTGGGAAAATTGGATTCAAAGGAACGGATCAGTTTTTCGTTTACCGGATTAATGGCAAATGAGGAAATGCTCAACACCAGCGCTGCGATTACAAAAAAGAATTTTTTCATGGCTATACTTTTTAATTGAACTGATTTACGGTGGCAAAGATAATTTGCCAACGGACTATTCAGGTGGCCGGTTTATAGATAGCTGGTAGTCCGGTTTGCCATCGGCTGGATATGGGACCGGCCGAAGCGTATCAACGTACATTGTTTAATTTTTCTTGCCCGGCAGGTTAATATTTTTTTCTGCGGATGGTGGTGTTGAGCACGTCTATTGCGTGTGTGGCTTCCTGCTCGGTCATAAATCCAAATCCAAGGCGGGTGGCATTGAGTGAAACCGGGCCGGTATTGTGTATAACACCCGAAGGCAATATGACCTGCTGTGCCTTCATGGCCTTCGACAGGGCTGGCAACGGTACAGATTTATCAAATTTTGCCCATATGGCGAGGCCGCCGTCGGGTTTTTTGAAATCTATTACGTCTGCCAGTTGCTGCTGCAGGTAATTGCACATGAAGTCACGTCTTGCATGATAAGTGCGCAACACTTTTTTCATATGGCGCCGGATAGTGCCTTCACGGAACAGTTCTGTAAGGGCCAGTTCCATGATGGGATCGCCCTGCGTGTCAACCACCTGCCGCAGCCGGCATAATTCCAGTATAAGGTTTTGCGGCGCCACAATATAACCTGTACGTATAGCCGGGGAAATGGTTTTGCTGAGCGTTCCTACATATACCACCATACCATTTGTATCGGCGCTAACCAGGGGCAAAATGGGGCTGCTGAGATAATGGAAGTCGTAGTCGTAATCATCCTCTATGATGATGAACCCATATTTTTCCGCCAGCGACAGCAGTTTGATTCTCCGTGCCCCGGTGAGTGTAACGGTAGTGGGGTAGTGATGGTGCGAAGTGATGTACATCGCCTTGATCTTTTTTCGCCGGCATATTCTTTCAATTTCGTCCACATCAATACCGTGGTCGTCCACCTTTACCCGATGCAGCCTGGCGCCGGCGGTAATGAAGGTAAGATCGGCATAGAAATAGTTGGTGTCGCCCACTATTACCGTGTCGCCTTTTTCGATCAGTACGCGCGCCAGCAGGTACAATGCCATCTGGCAGCCGCGTGTGATCATAATGTTTTCATAGGAAGTGCGCAGTCCGCGGCTGTCGTTCAGGTAATCCGACAGAGTAGCCCGGAATGTTTGCACGCCGGGCACTTCCACATAAGCCATATACCGGTGGTTGGTATTGCGTTGCAACACTGCCTTGTACGCTCTCCCCAGTTCATCGTAAGGGATCAGTCGCACATCGGGGCCATCGTGAAAACCGGTGATGTGGCGCCAGGGCAAAGAAGGTTCATGGAGGTGCTTGTTCACTTTTACAGGGTAACCGGTTTGTGCAGGAAAGCGTTGCTGTATGGTAGCATTTTCTGCAAAGCGGCGTGGACTGATTTCAGGTAATTCCTTGCTGGTAAATGTTCCCTGTGAGGGACGCATCTCGATCCATCCCTGCGCGTCCAGTTCTTCATAGGCGCGCACGATTGTTTTGCGATGTACATCCAGCATTTCGGCCATCATGCGCGTACCCGGCATTTTGATTCCCGGGCCGATGCGCCCTTTTTTCATTTCGCGAATGACTGCGTTGGCTATCTGCAGATATACAGGTGTATCGCTGGCGTCATCTATTGCGATGATTGTTTTCCATGGAAGCATAGCGGACTACTGGTTGGGTGAAAAATGAAATATAAAGATAGTCCGTTTGAGCATTTGTGCATGCAGCCTGTTCTGGTAAAGATTGGTGATAGTATTTGCAAAAATCTCCAGCCAGGGATAAGTGCTGGAGCTATGTGATGTGCACAGCAATGCATGAGTCAATTTTTTTGGCGCAATTTGCAGTATGACCCTTATTTTCGCATACGCTTTAAAGGTAGTAATACCTTTTCCCCAAAAAAGAAATAGCCACACATGCCCGGCAACGTATAACCGTTGCATTTACCTTCCATAGACGCACCATAGACAACGATGTGGAAAAAAAAATTCTTAAAAAATAAACCTATAGGTTGATTTTATGAAACTTTGCAGTATCTTTGTTGATGAGAACAGGCAGAGCGGAATATGGAGCGTACGGATAGGTGGGGAATCGGGCAATGAGTTCCGGCGCTTTATTGACAACGCGCTGGATTCCGAATGGTTGTACCATTTCTTTATGAATAACCGAAGCGATCTGGAAAGCGGTTATTTTGGTGAAATTGATGTGGGAGAGGCTATCATTAAAACTATTCGGGAAATGACAACTATTGACCGTGTGCTTATCCGTTATGCCTCGGGAGGGTTTGCAGAAATGGGCGTATCGTTGCAGCATTTGTTCAAACCTTTGAACAATCATGAGTATTCGATACTTCCCTTGCAATTGAGCAAGGCCCGCCTTTATACCGGCTGGGTCCGATTGTACGCCGTTCGGATTGCTGAAAATTGCTATGTAATTACCGGGGGCGCTATCAAACTTACCAGGCAAATGGACCGTCCTCATTTGCAGGAAGAGTTGCGAAAGCTACAGTTGGTGAAGCGTTTTCTGCAATCAATGAATGTTATGTATCCTGAAGATTTGAAAAACTATAGCATATGAAAGATATCGTGAAAAAGCTGCAGGAATTGAGCGAAGACCATTCTGCAGCGTGGCTGGAAGGCGCCAAATGGCGGGATGCCAACCATGACTGGCTGATCAAGTCAGCGGTCATTGCAGTACGCGTACTGCAGGCCCTGGACGAGCAGCAGCTTTCCCAGAAAGATCTGGCCCAACGCATGGGTGTTACGCCGCAGCAGATCAGCAAAATTGTGAAGGGCAAAGAGAACCTCACGTTGGAAACTATTGCCAAACTGGAAAAAGCCCTGGGCATTGTGATCATCAGCGAGGAGGTAAAGAAGAAGAAAAAGCGCGGCGCGAAAAAGAAAACAGCTGCGTAAGCCCCGGCACAAATATTTTATCCTTTTTTATGTAAGCTTATTGTTCACACACAAAAAGTGAATCATGAAAAAGGATGCTGAAAAAAGGCAGCCGGCCGGTGGCAATATGGCGCAGGGCAACCAGCCCGCAGATCGTTCCCGGTCAAACGAAAAAGCAAGCGTGGGTGGCGCCTATAATTCCGGTGTTACTTCTGATGATCCGGAAGAAAAGCAAGCAATAGAGAAACAGGGATCGCTGGGAAAAAAACAACCGTTGTCAGCTAACGAAAAACAACAGCAGCAGCCACCACAACAGGGAGAAGGGTTGACGAAAGAGGATATACCAGACAGCACCAATGAATCTACAGGTAGAATGGGCAGTGGGTTGCGGCAGGATTCTAATTGAAGCGGTGGGAGGGGGCGGTAGCAATGCTCTTTGTTTCCCGGCACTGCCCCTTTGCAGTTAAACCGTTGATTGGGGACGATCCCTTCCAGCCTGAGTATTTATTTCTACGCAAACCAAAATCATCTCTTCCTAAGCCTGATAGCGGCGCTTAACACAAAAAAATTTACACACACTCCCCGTGAAGCGACTGTAATAAATGAATTAATAGCTGTCAGGGTTTCAATTACTATTGTCCATGAAATGAATGTAGCAATGCGCTACCTGCTCCGGGTACGATGTCCAAACGATGTTTCCGGCAGTGCTGTCTGTCTGCCGCACGGGCATAATTTTTATGCCATTAGGTTGGTTTATAATATTTTTTAACGTGAAAATTGTTTGATTATGGCAGACTATAATCGCTACAGGGGTTCTTCGGACTACCCCTTTTATGGAAGCCGGGAAGAAGACCGGGGCCGCTATAGCCGGAGGGAGTATGACCAATCCGAAGGTGATTATGGCAATATGGGCCAGTCGGGTCAACGGCGAGGCTCAGGCATGTACGGTAGCGAAGGCGAAGAAGACAGACGTTGGCGGCGTTATGATGAAGACTACAACCGCGAATATGGCAACCGGGGTAGCCGTGAATACGGTGGCAGCGGTTATGGTGCAGGGCAGTATTTTTCAGGCTTCAATCCGGAGCGATATCGTACCGGCCGTGGAGGTATATACGGGTACAGCAGCGAATACAACCCGTACAGGAGCAGCAGCAGGGAATATGACGAAGATTATGAAAACCCGGGCAACATGGGACGCAGCTATGAACGCCATTCGATGGGCCGCGGCAGGGAATATGGCGGTGAGCAAAGAGAACAGGACCGTGGCTGGTGGGACCGCACCCGCGATGAAGTACAATCATGGTTCGGTGATGAAGAAGCCGAAAGGCGTCGCCGGCAAGACAAAAGAATGGGCATGTTCCGCGGCAAAGGACCGAAAGGCTATCACCGTTCCGATGAACGGATCCGTGAAGATGTGAATGACCGCCTGAGTGATGATCCGTTCCTGGATGCATCAGAAATAGAAGTGCAGGTAAACAATGGTGAAGTAATACTTACTGGTACTGTTGACAACCGGATCGACAAGCGCCGTGCTGAAGACATAGCGGAAGATGTATCCGGCGTTACCAATGTGCAGAACCAGTTGCGGGTTAAACAAACCGCTACTGCAACCATGGGCCAAACGCAGCCAATGAATCAATAAACGGATTGCCATTACAATTCATTGCAAACGGCCGCATACCAGTACAGGTAGCGGCCGTTTGCATTTTATCTTCTCCCTTACCGCTCGCCACCCCTTGCACCCGCCTTTCACATAATTCCCGGTGCCTAACCGCGCAGATTGCTTTATATTTAGTATGACAGCCCCGCCTGATTTCTTTCCGTTAAACAATTTTTTGTATGAAAAAAGCCAGTTTATTGCCGCATGTGCTACTATGCGGTTTGTTTGCACCTGCGCAAATCAACGCACGACTTTTCCGGTATGCAGACATTTCACAAACACAGATTGCCTTTGTGTATGGAGGCGACCTATGGGTAGTGCCCAAAACGGGCGGAACAGCAAACCGGTTAACATCCTCTCCCGGTGAAGAAGCCTATCCCAAATTTTCACCCGATGGACAAACCATTGCCTACAGCGCCACCTACAATGCTAACACTGATGTGTACACTATTCCGGCAACAGGTGGTGTGCCGGTGCGTCTTACTTATCATTCGATGCCCGACAGGGTAGTGGACTGGCATCCCGATGGCAATAAAATTCTGTTTGCATCGCAGCGGGAAAGCGGCACGCCGCGGTTCAACCAGTTCTACCTGGTGTCGAAAAACGGCGGGTTACCGGAAAAATTGCCGCTGCCTTATGCGGAGCTGGGCAGCTTCTCACCGGATGGTGATCGCATTGCCTATGTGACCCGCATCACTGAAAATTATCCGTTCAAAAGATACCGTGGCGGTCTTGCCTCCGATGTGCTGGTATATCATCTCAAACAAAACAAAGTAGAAAATATAACCGCCAACCCTGCTACCGACGGCAAACCGGCCTGGGTAAAGAACAAAATCTTTTATGTGTCTGATGTAGACAAAAGCCAGCGGCGCAATATCTGGGTGTATGATACAGAAAAGAAAGCAGCGCAGCAACTGACACGTTTTACCGACGTAGATGTAAACTATATGTCTGCTGGTCCTGCAGACCTCGTGTTTGAAGCCGGGGGAAAATTATATGTGCTCAATGCCGAAAGCCACAAGTATGAAGAAGTAAATATCCACGTAATGTCAGACATGGCGTCGGTGATGCCACGTAATGTGAATGTGGGCAGGCGCATACAGGGTTACACGGTATCGCCCGACGGAAAGCGCGCCATTTTTGCGGCGCGTGGTGAACTGTTCAATGTACCTGCCGAAGAAGGGTATGTGGTGAACCTTACTGCTTCCAGCGGCGCCCTCGACAGAAACCCTGCCTGGTCGCCGGACGGCAAGTACGTGGCTTACTGGAGCGATGCATCGGGCGAGAACGAAATTTATTTGCGTGAAATCAATTCCACCAATGCACCCAAAAAACTAACTTCTTTCGGTAAAGGTTTTGGTTTTCGTTTGTTCTGGTCGCCGGACAGTAAGAAGATTGCTTTCATTGACCATGAGCAATCCATCAAAGTGATCAACATCAGCAATGGCCAGATCACGGAAATAGACCGCACGAAGAAAAATACGTTCAGTTCCATGTGGGGATTTGAATTGAGCTGGTCGCCAGACAGTAAATGGATTGCCTATAACAAAGCGCTCGAAAATCTGAACAGCGCTATTTTCCTTTACGACTGGGAAGGAAAGAAATTGCACCAGCTTACTTCCGGTTATTATGATGATTCCCGTCCTGTTTTTGACCCGGCAGGAAAGTATTTGTTCTTTTTCACGGAACGCCACTTCTCGCCATCCTACAGCAGCATGGACGCTTCCTGGATCTATTCCAATTCCACGCAACTGGCAGCCGCTGCCCTTGATCCATCCACCCCCTCTATACTGCCGCCAAAGAACGATGTGGCAACAATCAAAGTCACTGCATCGGGAAAAGAGGACAAAAAACAGACTGCCACGCCCAAGACCGGCGGTAACAATGCTGCTGATGTGAAGACGCTGAAAATCGATGTGAATGGATTCGAAACCCGCGTAGAGGTATTGCCGGTACCGCCAGGCAATTACGGACGGCTGGCAGCTGTGGAAGGAAAACTGGTGTATCATCGCTTTCCCAATACCGGTGCGGATGGAGGCAGCGCTTCGTTGTGTTATTACGATATTGAAAAAAGGGAAGAAAAAACCATTTTAAGCAATGCCAACGGCTTTGAGATAACACACGATGGTAAAATGATCCTGGCAGAAGATGGTCAGGGATATGGTATGGTATCAGTGGCGCCCGATCAGCAAATCAAAAAGCGGTTGCCCGTTGCTGATATGAACATGTTGCTCAACCCGCGCGAAGAATGGACACAAATCTTTAACGACACCTGGCGGCGCTACCGCGATTTCTTCTATGATCCCCATATGCACCAGGTGAACTGGAACAGCCTGCGCAAACAATATGGCGAACTGGTGAATGATGCCATTACGCGTTGGGATATCAACAATATCCAACTGCAACTGATTTCTGAACTCAGCGCAGGTCATACCTATGCCGGCGGCGGCGATATGGAAACCAGCGATTACCGCGAATGTGGTTTTCTTGGCATCGACTGGGAACTGCACAACAACCATTACCGCATCAAACGCATTGTGCGACCGGCCACCTGGGACAATGAAGTGCGTGCGCCTTTCGACAAACCAGGTGTTGCTGTAAAAGCCGGCGATTATATACTGGCAGTGAATGGCCAGCCGCTTGATCCCGCCATCGATCCTTATGCCGTGCTGGAAGGTAAGTCGGGCAAAACCATTGTGCTGCTGGTAAACGACAAGGCTTCTACTCAAAATGCCCGCGAGGTAACCATCAAAGCGCTCACGCAAGCACAGGAAGTACGTTTGCGTCATCTTGAATGGATAGAGTCGAATAGAAAGAAAGTGGAGGAACTGTCTGGCGGGCAACTGGGCTATATGTATATGCCCAATACAGGCGTGGATGGGCAAACCGAACTGTTGCGTCAATTTTATGCGCAGGTGCATAAAAAAGGTTTTGTGATTGATGAACGCTTCAACGCGGGCGGCCAACTGGCAGACCGGTTTATTGAAATGCTCAATCGTCCCGTACTTTACAATATTGCCTGGCGCAATGCCGATGTTACCGTATGGCCGGTAAAGGCCAATGATGGTCCCAAGGTGATGCTGATCAATGGCTGGGCAGGTTCCGGTGGTGATGCTTTCCCCTGGGCATTTCAGCAATTGAAGCTGGGGCCCATTATCGGTGAGCGAACATTGGGTATACTGGTTGGACCCGCTACCAGTCATTCATTGATCGATGGTGGTTACATTACTGTGCCTGATGCCCGATTGTATGGAGCAGATGGAAAATGGTTTGCGGAAGGCTATGGTGTAAAACCCGATATTGAAGTATGGGATGATCCGGTGGAACTGGTAAAAGGAAATGACCCGCAACTGAAGCGGGCTGTAGAAGAATGTATGAAACTGGTGCAAACAAAACCGAGGAAGTTGTACCCGCGGCCGGCGTTTGAAAACAGAACTGCAGCAGGGTTTTGAGTTCCTGTAAAATGACTATATAGCGTTAGAAGCCACTAAATCATTTTAGTGGCTTCTTTGTTTTTTTCTTCTTCTTCACTCCACAATTTAATGTAGAAAAAGCTCAACAGGAAAGCGTGATAGAAAATCAATAACTGTAAGAAAATGGTGGTGCGCTTTTTTCTATTGATGTAGCCCCGTAACGCATTTCGTTTACCTAATACATTATTATGAAAAATTCAAGTAACCAGGAAACCGCCTATTCATTACCATCCTTGCGTGTTGTGTTTAAAAAAGCCCGATTTCAGGAAGCGCATGATCATATTTCTCCGGCTGAGAATGGTCCAGCAGAAAAACCGGATACCCCCGCTTGGCCGGATCATCTCCCTATGTTTGATGACTACAAGTTTAAGGCGAAAGATCACGATCCTCTATAACGTTTTTGCTACGCGTCCGCGTTGACGGGCTGCCTGCAGCGCGCTCCCTGGTGCAACGTTTTGCAGGGATGCGACGCCATCTTTTTGCAGGCGGCCGCCACCATCAGAAAGCCTGCCAATAGCAGTTGGGGCAGTTGTTTTGGCAGCATGGAAAAGCAGGTTTATATCCCGGTGACCTGCCCCTTCCAAAGAGCCTGTTTTTTAGGGTGTGTGGACCAAAGGTTCACAAAAAGGCGATACCCTGTATTTTTTCCAAAGCAGCGGAAAAAATACAGGGTGCGGTACTCCATAGCTCCTTTTCCAACGCTTGTTCCTGCCTACTTTGAAGAAGAATTCAGGTACAGGCTGGGGAAACTGGAAATCAAAAACGCGGTCGGTTCAGGCGATTTTTTCCGGTTCCCCAGTTTTACCTGGAAGAATGATGGCCAAAGTTTTGAAGTTTCAGGCAATGAATTGTATCCTTTTGCTTCAACTATCCTGGGAACATTTACTTATACCAAAGTAAGGTAGCCTGCGGATTGATGGTGCGCCTTTTACTTTCGCCCTCCATACTGTACATGCTAATATGTTCCCGGTTTATTGAATACCAGGTCGCCATTACTGTCAATGGTAATGGACCGGAGCGGATTGGGCAATGCTACCGGTAACCGGCCCAGGTTGGAGTTGAGCGCTTCGGTAAAAGTTCTTTTGATATCCGGCCGGTTCAAAATATCTGTAAATACTTTCGATGCCATATTGAATACGCCCTGGTTGCCAAAATTCTCCAGGTATCCCACTACTACATTAAAACCTGCGCTGCGGATTTGTCCGGACACTACCACCCGCGCTTTGCTGTAAGTGATCTTGCCGGCTTCAATGGCCGGGGTGAGGTAAATTTCTGTTTTTAACTGTTCCAGGTCGGCCCACCACATGCCGCCACCGCAGATAATATTGTCGATGCAATTGGCCAGTACTTCATGCCCGTTTTGTTCATAGTTGATGGTGATTTTGATCTCCGAGCCAACCACATCCACAGACTGTGTTCTGTTGCGAATGTCGATGAAGTAAATCGTTGCCGGATTGTTACGGGCAGGCGCCAGATCGAAAGTGTGGGTAACGCGATTGGCAGGCAGACCAATCTGCAAGGTGCAGTCATTCGGTTTGGTGAATTTGAACGTATTGTCGCGGTTGAACTCACCCGCTGTTGGCGTATAGTTGTTGATCTTTAACCTGAGGGTGGCCAGTATCAGGTTGAAAGAGCCCAGCCACTGTCTTTTGGTAACCCTGGTGCCGGTATACACTTTCATGTTATCCACTTTTACAGTTGTTACCGGAATGATTCTGGGCGTGGTATCTGACAATGCGGGTTGTGTATGGGCAAAACAGGATATGCTGCACAATACAAGTACCATTAACATACAAGCGTTTCGAATAGCCGCAACGGACGACATAGGTAAAAAGTTTTTGGTTAAAGGAATGATGACAATGCATGCTAAGATACCCGCGCGGCTTTACGCTAACACTACATCATGATGTAGTAACACAAAGGTTGGTGGTAGGTGTTGGCAACCGGGGCAAACGATATATTTTGCGGGATATGTAAACTGTTGTTTGAAGGACGTGGCAAATGCTAAGTTACCCTGTTATTTCCTTTTCCAACAGCTTCATCGCTTTCGGAAGATCAATGCCTTTCTTCAATGCGGGTTGGAAAAGGTCGCCGGTTTCTTTCAGGCGGGCCGTCATATTGAAGATCGTGAAGTCGAGTATATTCAGTCCCTTTTTTACTTCTTCCCAATGGAGCGGCGCCGACACAGGCGCACCTGGCTTGGGACGCAGTGAATAAGGGCCTGCCACGGTAGCCTGTGGCCGGTTTTGCAGGAAGTCGATATAAAGCTTGTCTTTTCTTTTTTGCGTATACCGCTCAATGCTTGTAAACGAAGGCAGTTCTCTGTGCACCACCTTTGCGATCAGTCTCCCGAATTCTTTTGATTCTTCGTACGTGTACTTCGCACCAAGCGGAATATATATGTGCAATCCTGTAGAACCGGAAGTTTTGCAACAGGAAGGCAGGTGGAAAGTATCCAGTACCTGTTTGGTTACCAGCGCTGTTTCAATAACCTGTGTGAATGGATTCTTTTTTGTGGGATCAAGGTCAATGATACACCAATCGGGATGATCGGGCTTTTGCATGCGGCTGCTCCAGGGATTCATTTCTATACAACCCATAGAAGCAATGTACAGCAGACTGGCTTCATCAGTACATACGAGGAAATGTTTTTGCCTGCTGTCCTGCTCACTGTAATAGGGAAAAGGCACAATCCATTCGGGCACTTTACCGGTAATGTCTTTCTGGTAAAAGCTTTTTCCGTTGATACCATTAGGGAAGCGGTTGAGTGTTTGCGGGCGGTCTTTCATGTATGGCAACATAAACGGCGCAACCTGGTAGTAGTAATTCAGCAAATCACGCTTCGTTACTTTTTCATTGGGCCAGTATATTTTGTTGAGGTTGGTAAATTTTACCTGGTGGCCATTGATTTGTTTCACCTGTGTTTTTTCTGTTGGATTGAGCAATGTTTTTCTTTCTTTTTTACCTGTTGAACGAGTGTATGCACTACTCCTCCATGCATTTGTCTGCGGGATCATTTTTTCCAGCGACGCCGGTTTTTCACGCACTACGGTTGACGCATCTTTGTCTTGGCGCAATCGTTCAAAAGATGGATGCCGAATAGCTCCATCGCGTGTGATTTCATGATAGCTGATTTCACCTACAAGCCGGGGTTTTACCCAGGTAACTGTGGCTTTGGGAGGATGCGGTCGAAACCTGGAAGGTTTATTATAGTCGGGGACCTCTGCAAAAGGACATCGGGAAGTAATCAGCGGTTTTAATTTTTGTAAAATCTCCGTTTGCATGTTGTCTGTAAATCCTGTACCAACTGGTCCCACATACTGCAATACACCATTCTCATATATACCCAGCAGCAAGGCACTGAACTGGCGTGAAGTATTTTCATTCTTCGTATATCCTCCAATGACAACATCCTGCCGTTGTTCAATTTTGATCTTTAACCACGCTTTCGAGCGGGCGCCAGGTATGTATGGGCTGTCCGTTTTCTTGGCAAGTATGCCTTCGAGTCCCATCCTGCGGGCGGCATCAAAAACCTCGGCGCCGCCTGCCTCAAAATTTTCGCTGAATACAATCGTGGGATGATGCGGAGGAACAATGGAACGCAATTGTTCTCTTCTGTACTGTAACGGCATGTTCATGATATCATATCCATCCAGCCACAACAAATCGAATAGGTAATACAACAGTTCTCCATCTGCTTCGCTGCGCCAGTTTTGTAAATGGTTGAAGTCGGAGATGCCTTTTTCATTGGCCACAATGATTTCGCCATCCACCACTGCGCGCACCTTCCTTTGCTGCAGCGCTTCATATACAGGGTAGTATTTATCATTGAAGATTTTGTTGTTGCGCGACCGGAGGTCGACCCTTTGCTTATCAATATAGGCAAGCGCGCGATACCCGTCCCACTTAATTTCATAGGACCATCCTGGTGCTTCCGGCGGTTTGTCAACCAGCGTGGCCAGCATCGGTTGAATATCTTTTGGCAAGGGTGCTTTTATGCCGGGTCTTTTTGCAGCGCGTGCTTTAAGGGGAGCGTTGCCTTTGCGTGCCGGTTTATGACTTGCTTTTTGCTGAACGGCAGTACGCGTACTTTTTGCAACGGCTGTTGTGCGCTTTTTCCGCACAACCTTCTTTTGTTTACCGGCAGTGGCAGGCATAATCTGTTTTCAACATGTCATGAAAACCCTGTGCCACACAGGAACAGTAGGAGCTGCAAAAAAACGAAAGTCCGGATGTCTGAGAGCAACTTCCGGACTTTCATGTATATGCCGTATTCTTAGCGCTGACTAACTCAGGTTTTCATCCACCACTTTCTGATCAATAGATTCTTCCAACTGGTGTTCTTCCTGCAGTTGTTTGAGCCTCTTGCCGTAAGCAATTCTTGTAATCAGCACAAACAACACAGGCACCACAAAAATGGCCAGTGTGGTGGCAGAAAGCATACCACCCAGCACGGTCCAGCCGATTGTTTTGCGTGCTTCCGCACCGGCGCCGCTCGAAAAGGCCAGTGGCAGTACGCCCAGGATGAAGGCCAGCGATGTCATAACAATGGGGCGCAAACGCAATTGCACTGCCTGCAGCGTTGCATGCACCACATCGATGCCGCGGTCTACGCGTTCCTTGGCGAACTCAACAATCAGGATGGCGTTTTTGGCAGACAAACCAATCAGCGTGATCAATCCGATCTGTGCATAAATATTGTTCGACAAATTGGGCAGGAAGGTAAGTGTCAATATTGATCCGAATGCGCCTATAGGTACTGCAAACAATACCGAGAAAGGTATTGACCAGCTTTCGTACAAAGCGGCGAGGAACAGGAACACAAATACCACCGAAACGGCAAAGATGATGCCCTGGCTGCTGCCCGCTTTGATTTCTTCGCGGCTCAAACCACTGAATTCATATCCATAACCCGCTGGCAGTACCTTGTCGGCCACTTCACGCAAAGCCTGGATGGCCTGTCCGCTACTGTAGCCGGGTTTGGGAGAACCGTTGATTTCAATTGAGCGATAAATATTGTAGTGCGAAATTACCGAAGGCGTTTCCACTACTTTGGTGGTTACCAGCGCGCTTAACGGCACCATATTGCCTTCAATATTCCTTACATAATATTGGTTGAGGTCGTTGATGCTGGTGCGATAGCTGCTGTCAGCCTGCGCCACAACGCGGAAGTTTCTTCCATATATATTGAAGTCGTTTACATAACTGCTGCCCAGCAGTGTTGACAGCGTGGTATACACATCCGAAACCAGTACGCCGAGCTTTTTGGCTTTTTCACGGTCAACGTCTACCTGGTAGCCGGGTGTACGGCTGCTGAAGAAGGTATAGGCCATGCCAATTTCCGGGCGTTTGTTCACTTCTGCCAGGAAATTGCGTGCTACCTGTTCAAATTGCCTGATATCATCGGTGCTGGTTGTTTGCTGCAGTTCAAACGTAAAACCGGCCGTGGCGCCCAGTCCGGGAATGGCCGGCGGTGCAATGGCCAATACACGTGCTTCCTTGATGTCGGCCATACGTCTTTGCACATCTGCAATGACAGCCATTACCTGCTGGTCCTTGCTTTTGCGTTCGTCCCAGTGTTTCATGGTTACGAAGAGCGTACCGGTGTTTGATTTCTGGCTGAAGGTAACAATATTGAATCCTGCCAAACCGCCAACTACCCTGATGGCAGGCATTTCGCCTACCCGTTTCATAATGGTGTTGAGCATTTCCACACTGCGTGTAGTGGAAGTGGCTTCGGGCATTTCATACGTCACAAAGAAGCGGCCTTCGTCTTCTGTGGGAATGAAACCAGTGGGTTTGTTTTTGAAGAGCATGTACAAGCCCACAAACAATACAGCCAGCATCACCAGCACATAAGGTGCTCCTTTGATCCACCGGTTTACACCGCGGGTATACGAATTGTTCATTCTTCCGAATGCGCGGTTGAAGGCTGCAAAGAATCGCTGTAACCAGTTCTTCTTTCCGTTTTCATCTGCAGCAGGTTTCAGCAGCAGCATACACAGGGCAGGTGTGAGCGATAACGCTACAAAGGCCGAGATGAGTACCGATACCGCAATGGTGATGGCAAACTGCTGATACAGTCTTCCCACAATACCGGGAACGAAACCTACTGGTACAAACACGGCCGCCAAAATCAATGCAATGGCCACTACCGGTCCGCTGATATCGCGCATGGCGCGTATGGTTGCTTCCTTGGGCGATAGTCGTTCCTGGTCAATATAATGTTGTACAGCCTCTACCACCACAATGGCATCGTCCACCACTATACCAATGGCCAGCACAAAACCAAAGAGGGTAAGTGTATTGATGGTAAAACCAAGCGGTATGAAAAAAATGAACGTACCGATAATAGACACGGGGATGGCGAGTATCGGTATAAGCGTTGCCCGCCAGTTTTGCAGGAACAGGAATACTACCAGCGTTACCAGTAACAAGGCTTCCACCAGCGTTTTCACCACTTCATTGATAGACACCTGAACCACGCTGGCCGACTCGAATGGAGAGATGTAATCAACATCTTTCGGGAAGCTGGCTTTTAATTGTTCCAGCGTGTTCATAATGCCCTTATAGGTTTCGAGCGCGTTGGCGCCGGGCGCCTGGTAGATGAGCATGAAGGCGGCGCGCTTTCCGTTTACAAAGGCATTGTTGTTATAGTTGAACTTTTCCAGTTCCACGCGGGCCACATCTTTTAAATACACGATGGAGCCGCGTGAAGGGTCGGTGCGCACCACGATGTTCTCAAAATCTTCTACACGGTTCAGGCGGCTGTTGGTGAGTACGCTGTATTCAAAAGCTTGTGTGCCGGGTTGCGGATTGCCGCCTACTGTGCCCGCTGCAATCTGCAGGTTTTGTTCTGTGAGCGCGGCCAGCACTTCTGTAGTGGTCAGTTGCAGGCTGGCCAGTCTTTCGGGGTTGAGCCAGATGCGCATGCCAAACTCATCGCCCAATGAGAAGATATCACCCACACCGGGCACGCGCAGGAGCGCATCTTTTACATACAGGTTGGCGAAGTTGCCCAGGAAGGTAGCATCGTGTGTGCCATTGGGTGAGTAAATGGCCAGCACCATCATGATGCTCGGGTTCCTTTTGCGCACCACCAGGCCGAGTCGTCTTACCACATCGGGCAGCGTAGGTTCTGCCACGCTTACGCGGTTTTGTACATCGAGTGCAGCAATATCCACGTCGGTGCCAATATCAAACGTTACGTTGATGCTGGCCTGTCCGCTGCTGGTACTGTTGCTGCTGATATACGACATGCCGGGGGTACCATTCACCTGCGACTCAATGGCGGTGGTGGTGGTTTGCTCCACTGTTTGCGCATCGGCGCCTGTAAAGCTGCCGCTGATGCTAACGGTGGGCGGTGTAATATTCGGGTATTGCGCAACCGGCAGCGTGCTCATGGCAATCAATCCCACCAGCACAATCACAATAGAAATTACAATGGCAGTTACCGGTCGTTTTATAAATGTATTCGCAATCATTTCTACTCAATGCTTTGATTGTTCTTAATTTCTCTACACACCACTTATTGTTCACTCTTTTTGATAGCAGCTCCTTCACGCAGGTTTTGCACGCCCTGCACCACAATTTCCTCACCGTTGGTAAGTCCTTCCTTCACCACCACGTCGGTGCCGATTTGTTTACCGAGCGTTACCTGTCGCTGGGTTACTTTGCTGCTGTCTGTCACTACATACACAAAAAATTCTCCCAGCTGTTCTGTAACTGCCTTATAGGGGATAAGTATGGATGATGAATTGTTCAACACCCGCACTTTACCACTCATGCCCGGTTTCAGTACATTCTTCGGATTGGGAAAAATCAAACGCACTTTGATGGTGCTGGTCCGCGGGTCTACTGCCCGGTCGAGCAGGTGAACTTTTCCCGGATAGGGATAAATGTCCTGTCCGAATGCCAGGGTGAAAACAGAATCCGCCGCATTGTTTTTTTGCTGCAGTTGGCTGAAGCGATAGATTTCGCGCTGGTCAACTGCAAAGTCAACTGTTACGGGGTTGTCGGAAGACAGTGTGTTCAACACCGTTTGTCCGGCTGTTACCGGCGAACCCATTTTTACCTGGCTGATGCCGATGGTGCCATCAAAAGGCGCATAGATGGTAGTATAGCGCACACTGGTCTGTACTGCCCGCACGGCAGCCTTTGCTGCTTCTACCTGTTTTTGGGCTGCTTCCAGTGCGGCATCTGCATTATCTACCAGTTGTTTGGCAACAGCGTCCTGTTTGTCCAGCTCGTGATAGCGGTCAGCATCTTTTTTAGCCCTGGCCAGGTTGGCTTCCTGCACCTGCAGGTTGGCAATGGCCTGCTGATAATTGGCTTCATATTGCTGCTGATCTATAGTGTAGAGCTTTTGTCCTTTCTTTACGCGATCGCCATCACGGAAATATATACCGGTTATGTATCCGCTTACTTGCGCCCGCAGATCCACTTCATTCAAGGCTGTTACAGTGGCGGGATATTCATCATGATACCGCACATTGGAAGTGTTGACGACGGTGGTGGTAACTGCCACGGCCGGCGGAGGGCCCTGCATGGGACCCGGCTGTTGCTGACTACCACAGGCGGCCACTGCCAAAACTGCTCCTACGCCTGCTACCTTCCTGATTAATGAACGTGACATATAATAAATACTGTTTTTTATCGTGAGCAATAATTTTAATAATGGTGAATGTTGAAATCAATTTGCAATCAGTCCCAGTGCCCGCTGTACATCAACCTTGCTGGCCAGTACCCGGTTAATGGCATTATAGTAATTGATGCGTGCCGTGCGCAGATCGGTTTCTGCTGTGATCACTTCCAGGTATGTTTTGATGCCGGAGCGATATTGCAGCTGTATTACGTCGTATACTTCCTGCGCCAGCAACAGGTTTTCTTTCAAAGTTTCATAGTTTACCAGGTTGCTTTTGTACGCAGCAAGCGCCTGCGCATATTCTGCATTGATATTGTTTTTCAGCTGCTGCAGGCTCCAGTCTGTATAACGTAACTGCCATTCGGAAGCCCGTATATTATATTTTCGCTTCCCTCCCTGGAAAATAGGCCAGGCAAGCGTGAGCCCTGCAAACGAATTGGGGAAATTGGTGCTGTACAGTTTTCCGAATTCATTGTTCTGGTAATTGAGATTGTAGGCACCGTTGGCTGTGATGCTCGGCAGGTAACTCCATTTATTATACCGCAAATCGGCTTCCTGCAGGCGACGCTGGGTAAGCAATTGTTGAAATTCGATGCGCCGGTTGTAATCGATACCAGTGGTGGTATCGAGTACAATATCGCGTTCCATCTGCAAACTGTCGTACACAATAGGCAAGGGGGCATCGGCCGGATAGTTCATAATGGATTTCAGGTATTCCATTCGTGCTTCCAGCAATTCCTGGTTGCTTTTGAGCTGCGCTTTGGAGTTGTTCAACGCAATGGTGGCGCGTTTGTAATCGGTGCGGTCAGCCACGCCTGCCTGGTACTGATTGAATGCATCGCGCAGGCTGCGTGCCAGCCGTACGGTGTCTTCCGCCGCGGCCCTGATCTGCAGCATGGTGGTCAGTACATCGTAGTACGCCTTGGTAACGGCCACGGTTATGTCAATTTTGCTGCTGGCAGTGGTTTGCTGTGCCAGTTGCCGTACATCGCGTGCCGTTCTGCTGGCCAGCAGTACATCGCGGTTGAAAATATTCTGACGGGCTGTGAACTGCACCGCTGAAATATTTTCCACTCCAATACGAACAGGATTGCCCTGGAAAATGGTGGTCTGCAGCTGGAAGTTGTGCTGAAACGTGTAGGCAAAGTCCAATTGCGGATACCAATCGGCCAGCCGGCTCTTGATATTGTTTTCCGTTATCTGTTCATTGATGTACGCTTGATGCACGGCAGGCTGGTGGCTCAGTGCATACTGAATAACGTTTTGCAATGTGGCTTCCCGGATGAGACTGTCGGTAGCCCTTTGCTGCCCCATAACAGTTGTGAAAATCCCTCCGCTGAATAATCCTATAAGGCCAGCCATACGCAATAAACGGGTTGGCTTGATACACTCTTTCTCCATATAATAAAGTCGCTTGTAATAAGGAAGATCCCGGATATACATGCATACATGCAATTTCCGGTTACATCGTTCGGACCATGACACGCAATCGATTCCATGTCCTGCTTTCAGGCATTGGTATGAAGACCCGCAGAATGTCTTCACGCAATCAGGAGCGGGCAAAATTATTAAAGATTGTGGTATGGCATGTATTTAATTTTCACATAAAGGCATGGTTACACAGGTATTAGGTGGGTTTTTCACAGCCGCTGAAAACCGCACAGGAACTGGTTTTGTCATGATTCAATAATCCCTGCTGTACAGGCGGTGAAACAGGTGGATGAAAGGATTGTTCAATGGATGAAGCATTTTTGTATGAAAGAAACGCTATTGCACGGTTTTCGTTTCTATCAATAGGGATGTGAATAAAAAAATTAAGAGCCACATACCCGGCGAACCGAAAGGATAGCTTTTGTGCAACTTATTTTTGGTTTTTACGTTCTGCCTTAATTGCATAATTTACCTGAAATAAAGATTGATCTATGAGAACAATCGTATTGATAGTATGCGCATGCCTGACCCTGCATGGTGTTGCCCAGGACGACTACATTCCTGATTCGCGCAAGAAGAACGAGAGTTTTGCCAAAATAAGGGATAAAGAGATCCGTGGTCATATAGCCACCTTTGCCATTGCCGGTATCGACGAGCGCTTTGGCAAAGAGCCGCTTACCCATTCGATACCCCCTGTTGATTACGGCAGTGATTTTATCACCTTTGAGGGAAATGATATCAAAGTGACCATCCGTTCGGCGCCCTTTGAACCGGAAAAACACAAGCTCACCTATTACAATGAAAAGTACCTGATTAAAATCGACAACAAACCCTATTATGGTCATTACACGCAGGTGCCGCAGCGGGCCATCGCGTCCGTTACGGTACTGGTGGGTAAAGACACTGTAGCCATTCCGCCACAGGCCTATGCCGATCTCTACAGTCCCAATTTTGCCTACCGCGATGCAGGCGGCACTACCCGCACCCACAACAGGGTATACCTCTCCCCTGATGGGCGCACCTTATATATATACATGCTGAATGATGAGGCGAAAGGAAAGTATGAAGTAACCTGGGTTATCCGCGACAAACAATACGTGCAGCGGGTGATCGATACGGGGCTGTTGCAGTAAAGCAGTATCCATAGTAAATGGCCCAAATCGCAAAAAACCGGGCCCGGGCCACATGGCGCCGGGCCTTATTTTTATACATTTCAGACCTTTTTGTAAATAATTTCACTTCTCCACAATTAAATGAAAACCTTTACCGTTTATAGTACGGTTTTTCATAGGATATTGGATTTAAAACAGGGCGGGATGTCTATCCGGGCCCTTGTTTTTTTATAAGGAGAAAGATATATGTACTTCTTCTGTAACAGGCGTATTCAGGAAGGCACGGCGCGCAGGTAATCTCCTGGCATTGTTCATCACTGTACGTCCTTACGCCTGCAGGTATTGCTTTCCCCAATGAACTTGCCCATGGTGCAGCCTTTTGGGTTGGTTAGCATGGCTTCCACGGCAAGGAAGCGCTGCTCACGTGAAAGGCCTTGCTCGTGGTGCGCCTTATGGTTTGATACTATGGCTGCGGCAAGGAACCGCTGCTCTCCTTCAAGAACTCGCTCAGATTGCGGTCTTACCGTTTGTTACCACAGCTTCCCTGGCGAGGCCTCCTGTTAACGCCTTGCGAAAAGTTTTCCCTTCTCCCTTTTTAACAAAAGGCACGGCCGTTTGTACATTAAATTGGTGTCCGACCCCTGCACTGCTGGCCCTGACCGCTTAACCCCCGATGGAATGAATTTGGTACTTGTTTCACTGTTGATTCTTGTTTAACCTAAACAGATAAGCTATGAAAACAGCTGCGTTGTTATCCCGGGCGCCCTTGTTCCTGATAATGGCAGTAATGGTCATTACTGCCGCACGATGCACCAATGAAGCATATGCCCAGGGTACAGGCATTACTGAAGAAACCGTAAAGCGCATCATTACAGACCAGGAATATGTGTTCCGGGCAATGCGTGCGATGCCTTTGAGAGGCCGTACCATACAATTGACCAGTGCCTATGATGTAACGGTAAGCAAGGATTCCGTTTCCTCATGGTTGCCGTATTTTGGAAGGGCCTATGCTCCGCCTGTAGACCCCTCCCGCGGAGGAATCCAGTTTGTATCAACCGATTTTGAATACCAGGTTACCGACACGAAAGACGGTTGGGACATTGCCATCAGGCCCCGTGATGCACAGGATGTGCAGGAAATGTTGTTGTCTGTATTCGACAATGGAAACGCCACCCTGCGCGTGACGAGCACCAACCGGCAACCTATTTCGTTCAGCGGCTATGTTACGGAAAGAGGAAAGAAATAGGGCGCATGGTTAAGTGTGCATGTTTTTTGCTCTTGTTAATACAATAAAATGTGGGGATGATATGAATCTGATTGATGTTTTGCTGGTGCTGGTGGTGGTGCTGGCCACCTGGGGAGGTTGGAGAAAAGGGTTTATCCTTGGCATTCTCGACCTGATGGCGCTGGGCCTGAGCCTGCTTGCTACATTTTTGCTTTACCCGTATACTGCGGAACTGTTGTCGAATTTTGTACCACGCCGCAGTGCGTGGATAATGCCCATATCCTTTATTCTTACCTATGTGTTCCTTCGCATGGTGCTGGGACTGATCATCGGCAGGATTTTGATTGATATTCCCGCCGAATCGCATAACCGGCAGGTAAACCGGGCACTTGGGGTAGCTCCGGGTTTTCTGAACGGGCTTATCTATGCTACCATCCTTGCTGCCTTGTTGCTGGCCCTCCCCCTGGGAGAGCACATTGCAGAGAAAACCAGGAACAGTGCGCTCGTCAATCGCTTTACGGTGCCTGCCACCTGGCTGGGAGAAAAATTATCGCCGGTGTTCGACGACCCCGACCGCCGTGCTGTACATCGCCCGGCCAATTCGGATGAAGAGTTTGTGGAACTTCCCTATACAGTTAAAAAAGTGACCGTACGCGAAGAACTGGAAAAGAAAATGCTGAGTATGGTAAACGCTGAACGGATCAAGGAAGGACTGGACCCGGTAAAAGCGGACCCTGAACTAACGGAGGTGGCCAGACGACATTCTATTGATATGTTTGCCCGCGGTTATTTTTCCCACATAGCGCCCGAAGGCAAGGGCCCGTTCGACCGCATGCGTGATGCCGGTGTGGTGTTTACACATGCCGGCGAAAACCTGGCGCTGGCGCAAACGCTTGATCTGGCCCACGGCGGATTGATGCGCTCGCCTGGCCATCGGGCTAATATTTTACGCCCGCAATTCGGTCGGCTCGGCATCGGCATCGTTGACGGCGGTGTATATGGACTGATGATTTCGCAGGAATTCAGGAATTGATGGGAAAGACATTTAAAGACGTCTTACCTTCTATTCGTAAACCTCATTATTATATAAATGGCCAGTGCAATAATAGCCACCACAATGAGCACGCCTACCCATACGCCTGCTTTGAAAATGGCCTCAACGGCGGCACAGCTGCTGTAGAAAAGCGCTATCAGGAGAAAAATGATCGTATAGAATGATTTCATCAGTTTACCAGGTTTTAATGCAGGCAGGTTACTAACCGGCGCAGCCTTCAATACTTGTCCTATCATGAAAAATTGTGTGCCTCCCTGTTCTGCCACGAAACGCATTGATTATAACCGTCACCGGCAATAAACCCTGTAGAATATCTTCCACATCGGCACGAATCGATATTTTTGCGTCATGCAGCAACCGGTATTAGTAATCAAGTTGGGAACAGCAGTGATCACAGACAGCGAGGGCGTGATTGTGCAGGCACTGATCAAGAAAATAGCCAGGGAAGTGGCGACGCTGAGCAAACATTACCGCGTGGTGCTGGTTTCAAGCGGGGCGGTAGGCAGCGGCAAGGCTTTCATCAAAAATTATAAAGGCACGCTCACCGAAAGAAAAGCAGCGGCGGCCATTGGTAACCCGATCCTGATAAGGCTCTACCAGAAACATTTTTCCGCGTATGATATTCCTGTGGCCCAGGCATTGTGTGAACGTCATCATTTTTCTGCCCGCGCGCAATTTCTCCAGTTGAAAGAAACATTCGCTGCCTTCTGGCAAAATGGTATTGTTCCCATTGTGAATGAAAACGACCTGGTAAGCAATGTGGAACTGAAGTTTTCTGATAATGACGAACTGGCCACGCTCATGGCAATAGGCTTCGACGCAGAAACGCTGATTATCTGCACTTCCGTGGGTGGATTTATGGATAACAATCAGCAGATCATACCAACCGTTTCAAAAATAGACGCTGAGATATTGTCGTACGTGAAAACCGGAAAAAGCCAGTTAGGACTGGGCGGAATGACATCCAAGCTTACCTTTACCCGGCTGGCAACTTCCCTGGGCATCAGGGTGATCATAGGAGGATTGCGGGGCAATACACCTTTGGCAGACGCATTGGCCGGTAAAAACGGAACTACGTTTGTGCCACAACGTTCTAACCTGAAAGCGCGGCAAAAATGGCTGGCCAGCGGTTCCATTACGCTCGGCAGTATACAGGTAGACAAAGGCGCCGCAAAAGCACTGCACCAGCGCAAGAGTTTGCTGACAGTTGGTATACGCGATGTGCAGGGAAAATTTGGCGTGGCAGAAGTGGTGCAGCTGATGAACGAAGAAGGGCAGATTATCGGTGTGGCACGTGTAAAAATGAGTGCAGCCACCATACGCGAAAATGTAACGCGCAGGAATATGGTTGCTGCCCATGCAGATGATATCGTTATTTTCTGATGTAAAAGTGAACCTCGAACAATGAGCAAAGACGCTTCCCATAATACTTCCATTAAAACCATTGAACCTTTACTGGAAAAAACGGCCAAAGCAGCAGTTGTTTTGCGGCGTACAAAAGATGCTGTTATCAAATCTGCCCTGCTGCAACTGGCCGATGCGCTGGAACAACACATGCCTGCTCTACTCCGGGCAAACAAAAAAGATCTGGCCGCGCAGGACCCGGACAATCCCCGCAACGACCGGCTGCTGCTGAATGAACAACGCATCAAAAATATTGCTGCCAGTATTCGCAAGATCAGTAAGCTGCCCAATCCCACGGGAAAAATCATATCGAAGAACAAGTTGAAAAATGGCCTGCAGGTAGAAAAGATCACCGTGCCCCTCGGCGTAGTAGGAGCCATTTATGAATCACGTCCCAATGTCACGTTCGATATTGCCGCTTTGTGTTTACGCAGTCAGAACGGTTGTGTACTGAAAGGCAGCCAGGAAGCACTGCATACCAACCGGGTGGCAGTGCAACTCATTAAGAAAGTATTGAAAGAAAATGATCTTCCGGTTGATTGCGTAACGCTGCTGCCTTCCGAACGTGAAGTAGTGCAGCAACTCTTCACTGCCACGCGTTACCTCGATGTACTGATCCCGCGCGGGTCAGACAGTCTTATCCAGTATGTGCGGAAAAACAGCCTGGTGCCTGTTATAGAAACCGGTGCAGGTGTTTGCCATGTGTATGTTGAAAAAGATGCTGCCATCAATAAAGCATTGGATATTGTGGTGAATGCCAAAGTATCCCGGCCTTCTGTATGCAATGCAGTGGATACAGTGCTGGTCGATGAAAAAATTGCGCCGGCATTCCTGCAACGCCTGCAAGCTTTATTTGAAAAACACCAGGTGGAAGTACTGGCAGAACCGCGCGCATACCGGTTATTGAAAGGATATCCCATGCTGAAGAAAGCCAGGCCGGAAGATTTCGATCGCGAATTCCTCAGTTTGCGTTGTGCCGTTAAAGTGGTTCGCAATATAGAGGAAGCGCTGCAGCATATCCGCCTGCATTCCACACGCCATTCTGAAGCCATAGTATCTGAAAATAAAAAACAATGTCAGCGTTTCCTGGAAGAAGTAGATGCCGCCGCGGTATATGCGAATGCATCTACCCGGTTTACCGATGGAGAAGAACTGGGACTGGGCGCTGAAATAGGCATCTCTACACAGAAACTGCATGCGCGCGGACCCTTTGCGCTCGAAAAACTCGTTACCGAGAAATGGGTGCTTCAGGGTAACGGGCAGGTAAGATGGTAAGCCACAAAATCGGATTCACGCTAACGCATACTTTAATTTCTTTACGAATTTCGCTTGTTATGCTAACAGTTTTTTTTCGCCGTGCATTCGTTGATGCTATTGATTAACCGTTATTAATTTCTTCTTTACCGATTTTATCCGCTTACGGAGATTAATTGTAAAAAATACAATTTAAGTTAAAAATATCCTAAATTGCACTGACCGTTATGGTTGACACATAACGGCTTCTGACAAACTGCATAAATCGAACGACGACCTCTCACTCCGAACCTTCTATAGACTAACAGGATTGTTATGTATTGCCAGCCAGGCAATACACAGGATTTTATTGCAATAGCCTATGCTATTGTTCAACCAAAACGATTGTTATGAGCCAAACAACAAATTGTTGTTACCATTATTATTCTATTGCACCACCATTAATTGGTTTTCTCCCTGTCATAAGCAGCAATAAAGACGCCGGCATATTCTTGTCAGCTGAAAAATCCAGGTAAGGATTTTTCGGGTGTTGCTATGCCTTTACTACAACAGAATCATCCAACTAAAACCAATAGTATGCGCGATCAAATTTTGAAACCACTTAGAATGCTATTCATGGTGCTTGTGGCGGCACTGCCTGGGCATGTGCTGCTGGCGCAGGATATTACCGTGAGTGGCACTGTTACAGGAGGAGATGCGGCGCTGGCGGGTGTTACGGTACAGGTGAAAGGTACTGTATTTGCCACCCAGACAGATGCGGACGGAAAATATACCATCAAGGTGCCGGCCAATGGTACGCTGGTATTTTCTTCCGTTGGTTTTGCCACCTATGAAGTACCGGTAAACAATCGCACGGTCATTGACGTGCAGTTGCAGGCTATTAACCAGCAAATGAACGAAGTTGTGGTAGTGGGATACGGTACCCAGCGTAAGGTAACCGTTACCGGTGCAGTAGCACAGGTACGCGGGGCCGAATTGGATAAAGTACCGGCATTCAACATGTCTAATACATTGGTGGGTAGATTGCCAGGTATTACGGCTGTGAATGGCAGCGGTGAACCGGGTTATGATGGTTCTTCGCTGCGTATCCGCGGCACCAATGCATTTGGTAATACCGCGCCACTGATCGTTATTGACGGTGTGCCCGAACGCAGTGGCGGTCTCGACCGGTTGAATCCCGCTGATATTGAAAATGTATCTGTATTGAAAGACGCCAGTGCAGCCATTTACGGTCAACGTGCGGCTAACGGTGTTATACTGATTACCACGCGTCGTGGCAAGACCGGTAAGCCCCGTATTACGTACGACTTTAACCAGGGCTGGGCGCAACCATCTGTGGTACCCAAAATGATGAATGTGCTGGAGTATGGTGAGGTTAGAAATGAAATAGCGGTATACGACGGCGTATCTGATCCCGCTCACTGGGCCGAAGCGCTGGCAGCCTTGCAAACAACAGGCTCTTATACCGACCCTACCAACAACAAAGAAATCAAATCGCCCAATGGCTTCTTCCCCGAAGACATGGTCCAATACCGCGACGGCTCAGACCCCTGGGGCCATCCGAATGTAGATTGGTTTGGCACCGTATTGAAAAACTGGTCGCCGCAGCAAAGACACAACCTGCAAATCAACGGCGGCACCGACAACCTGCGGTACCTTGTTTCCATGGGCTTCCAGGACCAGGACGGTTATTATAATAATTCGGCCACAGGATACCGTCAGTATGACCTGCGCGTAAATCTCGATGCAAAAATCAATAAATACATCAGCACCAGCATTGGTATTGTAGGCCGTGAAGAAAGCCGTTTCTTCCCCACGGAAAGCGCGGCCGCTATTTTCCGTATGCTGATGCGCGGCCGACCCAATGAGCAGGCCATCTGGCCCAACGGATTGCCCGGACGTGATATTGAAAACGGTCAGAACCCTGTAGTGATTACAACCAATGCCACAGGGTATGATAAAGACAAACGCGATTATCTTCAAACCAATGGTAAAGTAGAAATACTGGTGCCCTGGGTGGATGGACTGAAACTGGCCGGTATGGTATCGTTCGACAAGTATTTCCTGAACAGTAAAAGATGGCAAACGCCCTGGTATTTGTATTCGTGGGACAGGGTAAGCTACGAACCCGATGGCGTAACGCCTAAACTGACCCGCGAAATGCGTTCTACTTTCACGGATCCCCGCCTGCAGCAAAATTCAGAGAACAGTCTCAACACCACGCTGACCGGCATGTTGAATTACGATAAGGAAATTGGTGACCATACCATCAGCGTGATGGCCGGTGTGCAAAAGGAAACACTGAATTCGCAATTCTTTAATGCCTACCGGAGGTATTTTATTTCTACTGCCGTTGACCAGCTGTTTGCCGGCGGTGATGATGAAAAGAACAATGGCGGTGGCGAATACAACCGTGCGCGGCTGGGCTATTTCGGACGCGTGGGGTATAACTACAAGGAGAAATACATTGCAGAGTTTTTGTGGCGCTATGATGGTTCTTATATTTTCCCTGCCGACTCGCGCTTCGGTTTCTTCCCCGGTGTGATGGTAGGCTATCGTATATCGGAAGAAGAATGGTTTACGAAAAATGTTACCTGGGTAGATAACCTGAAATTGCGTGCCTCATGGGGACAGGTAGGTGCTGAACCTTATATCGGTTCCAGCCTGGCGGAGTTTCAATACCTGAGCACCTATGGTTTCACCACGTATATTATTGATGGCAGACCAGTAAGAGGTTTGAATGAAACCGTTTTGCCCAACCCGAGTTTTACCTGGGAAGTACAAACCAGTACCAACTTCGGTATTGAATTGGCTTTTCTGCGCAACCGCCTCACCGTGGAATTTGATTATTTCTTCAACAAACGCGACAAGGCACTTTTCCGCCAGGAAGGCTTGATTCCCGGTAGCGCCGGTATATCAAACATCCTGCCTCCTGTAAACTATGCCAAACTGAACAACAAGGGTTGGGAATTTACGGTAGGCTATACCGGCAACTATGGCGACCTGCGTTATAGCGTGAGTGTAAATGGCGGCTATGCCAAAAACAAGATCGTATTGTGGAACGAGCCGGCAGGTGTGCCTGAATGGCAGCGCTCCACCGGCAAACCTTTCGGCAGCAACGGCGCCAGCTACCTGGTGTATTTGTATGATGGCGTATTTGCCACGCAGAAAGACATCGATGAAAACACCATTGACTACAGCGGCGTGGGGGCAGCAGCACTGCGTCCCGGCGATATGAAGTTCAAGGATATCAACAACGACGGAAAAATCGACGGCGATGACCAGGTGCGCCTTGACAAAACACGCGACCCGCGCTTTACCGGCGGCCTGAACATCCAGTTACAATACAGAAACTTTGACCTCACCCTGCTCTTCCAGGGAGCTACAGGCGGATTACTCTTTGTACGTACCGAATCGGGCGATATTGGCAACTACCTGAAATGGGATTATGATCATCGCTGGACACTGGACAATCCCAGCAGCGTTTATCCCCGTATTGCCAGCCGCGACAACACCTACTATACCGGTGGCGCCGGTGGCAATAACGATTACCGGTTGAAAAGCACCAACTATATACGTTTCAAAAATTTCGAGATCGGTTATAATGTGCCGGGCAAGTTGCTCTCCAAAGCCGACATGAGCAATCTTCGTGTATACGCAAACGGTATTAACCTGATTACCTGGGACAAGCTGGGCATTTTCGATCCGGAAGCCATCACAGGAAATGGACAATATTACCCGCAGGCAAGAGTAATCAATTTAGGTGTAAGCCTCAGTTTTTAAAATGTACAACATGAAACATACTATAAAAAATATTCTGGGTTTATTGGTTTGTCTGCCGGTGCTGCTGATGATGGGATGTAAGAGAGATTTTCTGGAACTGTCTCCGTTGGGACAGATCGGTTCGGATGCTACCTGGCAGGACGGCCCATTGTCGGAAGCTTTTGTAACCAATCTCTACAATGGTTTTGGCACGGGCGGTTTTGAAGAACAAATGCTGGCTTCGCTCAGCGATGAAGCCGTGTTTACCCATACCGGCAGAAACATAACTACTGTAAACGACGGTAGCATGAGCGCCAGCAACCCCGGCTGGATGAGCGGCACCTATGAGTGGAGCAGCATGTATCGCTGGATCAGGGGATGCAATGTGGCCCTGCAAAACCTGGAGAGCGCCACCTTCGACAACGATGTACTGAAAGAAAGACTGAAGGGCGAAGCACATTTTCTGCGTGCCTACTTCTATCACCAGCTCATCAGGTATTATGGGGGTGTGCCTATCATCACCAAAGTATATGGGTTGAATGAAGACTACAGCGCTCCACGAAATACCTGGGAAGAATGTGTAGCGTTCATCGTAAAGGAATGCGATTCGGCCATTATGCAACTCAGCGGCAAAGCACTGGGTGTTGGTCGCGCCACGCCGCAGGCTGCCAGGGCTTTGAAAAGCCGCGTGCTGCTGTATGCGGCCAGTGATCTGCACGATATGCCTACGGCAAAATCGAAATCGGCGGTGATCAACAGCTACCAGTTTCCTGAAATCCTCGGCTATGTGAGCGGCGATAGAACAGCACGCTGGCAGGCAGCCAAAGCTGCGGCTAAAGAAGTGATGGACAATGGCCAGGGTTACAAGCTGGACCTCAACGCGCCCGTTTCGCCCGAAGAAGGCAAGATGAATTATATCTCGATAGCTATGGGTGGTGGCAGCGCTGCCCCCGGCGTTGATCCCGCTGCAGAAGTGGAAATCATCCTGGGCCGGTACAATTCACCCCAGCAAGCCGAAGGTTCCGGTTCTACTTACCTGGGATTGTACAATGGCCCCAATGGCTATCACAACTGGGCAGGTAATACACCGCTGGGTTTATTGGTGGATGACTATGAAATGATGGACGGAAACAAATTCGACTGGAACAATGCCACGCATAAAGCCAATCCCTACAAAAACAGAGACCCCCGCTTTTATGCCAGTATTCTGTATGACGGCGCCGACTGGAAGCCGCGCGACAAAATCTCCGGCAACGTTGACCCGGCCAACCAGATACAAACCGGCCAGTATGAGCTGATGCAGGGTGGGACCAAAATTATTTTCAATGGTCTTGATACACGCAGCAGCACTATTGAAGACTGGAACGGAACGCGCAGCGGTTATTATATGCGCAAATTCATTGATCCCGATCCCGCCATTGTTGACAACAACACCCGGCAATATGTGCCCTGGCCCTTCTTCCGGTACACAGAAGCTGTGTTCAATTATGTGGAAGCCTGTATAGAATTGAATGAATACGATGAAGCCAGGAGCTGGCTGAACAAAATTCGGTTCCGTGCCGGCATGCCGGAAATTCCAGGCAGTGTTACAGGCAATGAACTACGCGACCTCTACCGGAATGAGCGGCGTATAGAAATGGCCTACGAAGAACAACGCTATCACGATGCGCGCCGGTGGATGATCGCACCCGAAACATTGGGACGCAAATGCACCTTCATTAACGTTGTAGGCACTTTTAAATCAGGCCAGCAAATGGAAGCGCCCTATCGTCATGATGAAACCGTGTACAACTATACCTATACGCCTTATGAGGATATAGCACACGAAAACAGGACCTGGGTGGACAAAATGTACTTCCGCCCCATTCACCGCGATGAAATGAACAAGAATGACAAGCTGGAGCAAAATCCCGGATATGATTAAGCGGCCATATGAAAAATACCATCCTGTCAGGAAATTTCCATTGAACCTTTAATTACCTTTTGTATAAATCGTAATTTCCTATGCCAGTATTGAAAAATACTGGCTTAGGTTTTTTTATAAACGCCTCAATTGTAGCGATGAAGTTTTGTTTATTTAGTCGGAAGGACCAAACGGTAATGAATGCAAACAACATTTGCATAAGTACACTCGGTCTTTACTTCCTGCTGGCAGCCTGCAACAACACAACAAACAGGCAAACAAACACTTTATTTACCCTGCTGCCGCCAGACAGCACCCAGGTATATTTCAGCAATACGCTTACGGAAGGACCGAATACCAACGTGTTGATGTACGAGTATTTCTACAACGGCGCGGGGGTAGGTATTGCCGATTTCAACGGCGACGGTCTGCAGGATATTTATTTTACCGGCAACATGGTGCCCGACAAATTGTACCTGAACAAAGGGGACCTGCAATTTGAAGATGTTACCGAAGCAGCGCAAATCCGCAACCGCACCGCCATGTGGAGGACCGGAGTGACTATTGCTGACGTAAATGGCGACAAGCGTCCAGACATCTACGTTAGTTATTCCGGAAAAGTGCGTGGCGAAAACCGCATTGCACAATTGTTCATCAACAAAGGCAATGATGCTGCCGGCATCCCCCGCTTTGCAGACGAAGCGGAACAGTATGGATTGGCAGACTCCTGCTACAGCACCCAGGCTTATTTCTTCGATTACGACCGCGACGGCGACCTCGACATGCTGGCGTTGAACCACAATCCCGATAACCTGCCCATACTGGATGAAGCCAGCACAGCGGAACTGCTGTCACGCACCAATAAACATATTGGTGTGCGACTGCTGAAAAATGAAAATGATCATTTTACCGACGTCACCGACAAAAGCGGCATCAACCAGTCGGTGCTTAGCTATGGACTGGGCGCTGCCATTGCAGATATCAATGCCGATGGCTGGCCGGATATTTATATTGCCAATGACTATAACGTTCCCGATTACCTGTATATCAACAATGGCAACGGCACCTTCACTGATCAGAAACATACGGCGCTGGGACATATTTCGCAATCGTCCATGGGAAATGCCATCTGTGATGTGAATAACGATGGACTGCCGGATATCTGTGTGCTGGACATGTTGCCCGAAGACAATTACCGCCAGAAAATTCTGTTTGCTCCCGACAATTATGAAAAGTTTGAGATCATGGTGCGTTCCGGGTTTCACTACCAGTATATGCGGAACACCCTGCAACTGAACAACGGCGATGGCACCTTCAGCGAAATCGGGCAACTGGCAGGCATCAGCAATACCGACTGGAGCTGGGCGCCGCTGCTGGCAGATTACGATAACGACGGATGGAAAGATCTTTTCGTTACCAATGGTTATACCCGCGACTTTACCAATCTCGACTTTCTGAAATACATGAACACAGAAGTGCAGAGCAAGGGCCGGTTGAACAGGCAGCAGGTATTGGAAATTCTGCAACACATGCCTGCATCGGATGTGGTGAACTATATCTATCGCAATAATGGCGATCTCACTTTTACCAGCATGGGCAGTGAATGGGGAATTGACGTGCCTTCCAACAGCAATGGCGCTGCCTGGGCCGACCTCGACAATGACGGCGACCTGGACATTGTGGTGAACAACATCAACCGGCCCGCCTTTATTTATCGCAATGATGCCAATAAGCTGGTGGCGCATCACTACCTGCAGATCAGGTTGGCCGGCGAAGGGAAAAATACTGATGGCATCGGCGCCAAAATAACCTTGTACAACAAAGGCAGCTTGCAATACCAGGAACAAATGCCGGCACAGGGGTACCAGTCTACCGTTTCGCCCATACTGCATTTTGGTTTGGGAAAAGAAACCACTATAGATTCCCTGCGCGTGGTATGGCTTTCCGGCAAGGAAGAAGTGATCAGGCATGTAAAAGCTGACCAGCTAATTACACTGGAAGAAAAGAATGCAACAGGTAACTGGCGTGCTGCATCGCCCCCTGCGCCGGTTTTTCGTGAAGTGAAACCTCCGTTCGGATTTGCGCATGCAACCTCTTACGTCAACGATTTTAAACGCCAGCCCTTGCTGGTGAACCCGCTTTCGTACAGCGGCCCCTGCCTGGTAAAAGGAGATGTAAATAATGACGGGCTCGAAGACATTTTTGTGGGCGGAGGCGCCGGACAGGCGGCAGCCTTGTTCATACAACAACAAAACGGCCAATTTATTCCCTTGCCCCAACCTGCCTGGGAAGCCGACCGCTTGCCGGATGATGTGGCGGCTGAATTCCTCGATGCTAACGGTGACGGATATATGGACTTGTATGTGTGCAGCGGTGGCTATCACAACTTCCTGCCCGGAGATTCTTTATTGCAGGACAGGCTCTACCTTAACAACGGCAAAGGCATCTTTACGCGCAGCGTGGATGCATTGCCACGCATGCATGTAAGCACCGGTTGTGTAAGGGCGGCGGATATCAACGGCGACGGCGCTACCGACCTGTTTGTGGGAGGCAGGGTAATCCCCGGCCGCTATCCTGAAACGCCGGAAAGTTTTGTGCTGATCAATGATGGCACAGGACATTTCACCGATCAAACGCAAACCATTGCCCCTTATCTCAAAAAGGCTGGAATGATAACCGATGCGGTTTGGATTGATCTGAACAACGACCAGCGAAAAGACCTGGTAATAGCAGGAGAGTGGATGCCAATATCCGTGTATATCAACCAGGAAGGAAAACTGGTGAACCGTACCAATGACTATTTTTCCAAATCTTACCACGGCTGGTGGAACCGCATTTACACAGGCGACTTTAATAAAGATGGCAAAACCGACCTCGTAGTAGGCAATATGGGATTGAATACCCAATGCCGTGCATCAGACAAAGAACCTGCAACGTTGGTATACAAAGATTTTGACAACAATGGTGCCATAGACCCCATCTTTTGTTTTTACATACAAGGCAAGAGTTATCCTTACTTAACCCGTGATGAACTGCTTGACCAGGTAAGTATGATGCGCGGGCGTTTTACCGACTACAAAAGTTATGCAGGCGCTACATTGAACGAAATATTTCTGGAAGAAGAGCTGCATGATGTGCAGCGCCTCGGGGCTAACCACCTGGCGACAACTTTGTTCATCGCCGGAAGCGATGGAAAATTTCATGAACAACCTTTGCCGGTGCAGGCGCAGTTTTCCCCGGTGTTTGCCATTGCCTCCGTTGACTATAACAAAGACGGCCACGAAGACCTGTTGCTGTGCGGTAATATTGCCAAAGCCCGATTGCGTTTTGGTAAATACGACGCCAATTACGGCGTGTTGCTGGAGAATGACGGTAAAGGAAACTTCAGGTATGTGCCCCAGCAGCGTTCAGGTTTTAGTGTGAAAGGGGATGTACGCAGCGTGATCACCGCCAACAACAAAATTCTCTTTGGTATCAATCAACAGCCACTCAAAGCATATGAACAATAATAAAGGCTTTTGCGCGCTGGTCCTGGCTATATACTTGATGGCCGCATGCCGGCCAAAGCAGCAGCAGGAATTGGCATTTGCTGCCGACCACATTAGCGGCGTGATTACCAAAATGACCGAAATAATGGTGCACGATATTACCAACCCGCCGCTGGCAGCACGTTTCTTTTCCTATGCCTGCCTGGCAGGGTATGAAGTGGTGGCGCAGCACAACGACACCCTACCGCATATGTGTGGAAGATTAAATGCGTATCCTGATTTAAAACGCCCGGATACTATTGGCGGTTATGCATATCAGTTAAGTGCCCTGCTGGCCATCATGGAAACGGCCCGCAAACTGCAACCTTCCGGCTCGATGCTGATTGCTTATCGCGACCGGTTGCTCGACTCCTGCCGGAAGGCCGGCGTGAGCGAAAAAGTGATTGAAGCCTCGCAGCAATATGCCCTCGCAGTAAGTGCGCAGATACTGGCTTATGCCAAAACGGATGGTTATAGCAAGATCAGCAATTATCCGCGTTACACCTCCCTGGAAACGGAAGGTTCCTGGTATCCCACACCACCGGCCTATATGGCAGCAGTAGAACCTTATTTTAATACAGTTAGACCGTTTACACTGGACACGGCTTCACAATTCAGGCCGGCGCCGCCCATACCTTTTTCTTCTGCAAAGAACTCGGCTTTCTTCAAATTGATGTTGCAGAATTACCAGGAACAGTTGGATGAAGAAAAGAAAGCCATTGCCGGTTTCTGGGATTGCAATCCTTTTGCCGTGCAGGACAAGGGGCACCTGATGCTGGCCCTGAAAAAAATATCACCGGGCGCACACTGGCTGGGCATTACCGGCATCGCCTGCAAACAGGCAAAGAAATCCTTTGATGAGTCCATGCAGATTTTTACCACGGTGGCCGTTGGACTGATGGACGCTTTTATGAGCTGCTGGGATGAAAAATATTTCAGCAACCGCATCAGGCCTGAGACCGCCATCCGTAAATACATCGACGCCAATTGGCAACCCTTGTTGCAAACACCGCCGTTCCCGGAATATACCAGCGGACATTCCGTGATATCCACCGCTTCTGCCACCATTCTTACGCATTTCTTTGGCGAACCATTTTCCTATACAGACAGTGTGGAAGTGAGCTATGGACTGCCGCCGCGCAGTTTCACCTCTTTTTACCATGCTGCAGATGAAGCGGCCATCTCCCGGTTCTATGGTGGCATTCACTTTATGGACGCTATTGAAGAAGGACAGTTGCAGGGCCGTAAAGCAGGGGAGTGGGTGCTGTGGAAAATGTACGGGGTGAAGAAGGAAAATAGCGATAAGGTAGCGGCAAAGTGAAGCACGTACTGCGATGGTATAGCCAATAGGCCCCGAAGCTGCTTTGACAAGACTTCACAGCAAAGTAATTTATACGGTTCCATGCAAGTAGATTACGTGGATCAGGGGAACTTATAGTAAAAGCTTTGCCGTATGCATGTATGGAAAAAATACGTTGTTGCGTTGCTGATGATGATGTGCTGGTGGCAGGGAAAAGCGCAGCAATACAGGAATTTCAGGGTAGCCGTGTATGCCCGCGCTTATGAAACGCGCGAAATGGGCAACCGCGATTATATCGAGCCGATATGGAATGAACTGTCCGCTCAGTTGAAAGTGGACAAAATTTACCTCGAAACCCATCGTGACCTCATCATTGTAGACCAGCAAACACTTGATGCGGCAAAACAATTCTTCAAAAGCCGTGGGGTAGAAGTGGCAGGGGGCATTACCTATACGGTGAGCGAACCCAACCGGTTTGAGACCTTTTGTTACAGCAACCCGGAGCATCGTAAAAAAGTGCGTGAAATAGCTGAACACACCGCACGCAATTTCGATGAATTCATTCTCGATGATTTCTTTTTTACCAATTGCAAATGCGAATTGTGCATTAAGGCCAAAGGCAGTAAAAGCTGGACGCAGTTTCGCCTCGACCAGATGACTGAAGCTGCGCAATCATTGGTGATTGGTCCGGCCAAAAAGGTGAACCCGAAAGTAAAAGTGGTGATCAAATACCCGAACTGGTACGAACACTTCCAGGGATTGGGTTTTGATCTCGAGCGCGGTCCCAGGCTGTTTGATGGCATCTACACCGGTACGGAAACCCGCGATGCCGTGATGAGCGATCAGCACCTGCAGGAATACCTCGGCTATAATATTTTCAGGTACTTCGAAAACATCAAACCCGGTGGTAATGGTGGCGGCTGGGTAGACCCGCCGGGCAGCCGCTATTTCGACCGCTACGCGGAGCAATTGTGGATCACCCTTTTTGCCAAAGCGCCGGAAATAACGTTATTTGATATTCGACAATTGCGCCGCCCTATTTATCCGGCAGATCGCGCGCCGTGGCAGGGACAGCAAACCAGTTTCGACTACGATGCCATGATGCAACCGGTACAATTGACCGGCTCTACCCCCGTGCGCCCCACCACCATTGCACGTGCAGCGGGATATACCTTTGAAATGGTAGACCAGTTTCTCGGTAAACTGGGCAAGCCGGTGGGCATCCGTTCGTACAGGCCCTGGCATGCTACCGGTGAAGATTTTCTGCAGAATTACCTTGGTATGGTGGGTTTGCCGGTGGAAATGGTGCCTGAATTTCCTGCGGCCGACAGCCTGATATTACTGACTGCTGAGGCAGCCTTCGATAAAAACATTGTTAGTAAAATACAAGCACAACTGCTGGCAGGCAAATCGGTGGTGATCACTTCCGGTCTGTTGAAAGTGCTGCAGGGCAAGGGCATTGAAGAGATTGCCGAATTGCGTGTTACCAATCAGAAAGCCTATACCAGCAACTTCAAAGTGGGCTGGGAAATGGTGAATGGCGATAAGCCTGTTGTGATTCCGCAAATCTTTTATCTCACCAACGATTCCTGGGAACTGGTCAGCGCCCTCGACGGACCCAATGGCTGGCCCCTGCTGCACGAGGCGGGTTATTCCAAAGGCAAACTGTATGTACTCACCATTCCCGACAACTATGCAGACCTGTACCAGTTGCCCGCCAGGGTATTGAACAAAATTCGCGAAGAACTGTCTGCCCATTTGCCTGTATACCTTGAAGGGCCGCCCAATGTGAGCCTGTATTTGTACGATAACAATACACTGATTGTAGAATCATTTTTACCTGAGCAAACACTAGTCAGCATTGTAACTGATACGCGCTATCAATCACTTACTGATCTGCAAAGCAATGTTGTACTTTCAGGAGAATTAAGAAAACCCGGCTTTAGTTGGATGAAAACAGGAAAGAAAGAAAAAAATGTATTTACTTTTTCAGTAAAACCACATTCATTCCGGGTGTTGAAATTGTCTGAAACCATGAAGTAAGGTGTGGATGCTCAGGCAACTGATCACGCGTGCAAACAATAATCATGCGCCATAATTTTTTTATACTTGTTTTTATATTATTGTATAACGGTAATGGATATACTCAGGTAAAAACGCCTGCTGTTCACTTCAACCAGGTAGGGTTTTATCCGGCTGTGCCCAAAATTGCTGTGGTGACGGGTATGCCGGAAAAAGCGCCGTTCTATGTGCTGGAGGCCGGCACCGGGGATACTGTTTACCGCGGGCAATTGAGCGATACCATGCAGTCTGCCTATTCATCGGCTTTCACACGTCTCGCAGATTTTTCGCCGGTTAAAAAGCATGGCCGGTATGCGTTGTTTGTGCCAGGTGTGGGACAGTCGTATGCCTTCCGCATTGCACCGGGCGTACACCATCAAACCGGTATCGATGCACTGAAAATGTTTTATTACATGCGTGTGTCCATGGCCCTGGAAGCAAAATATGCAGGCAAATGGGCGCGTCCTGCAGGCCATCCGGATACCGCGGTGCTGATCCATCCTTCTGCAGCCACGCCGCAACGTCCGGCAGGCACAGTGGTGGCCAGTCCCGGGGGCTGGTATGACGCTGGTGACTACAACAAATACATCGTCAACAGCGGCATTACTATGGGTACCCTGTTATCGGCGTATGAAGATTTCGCTGCTTATTATGATAAATTGCGGATTGGTATACCCGAAAGTGAAGATCGATTGCCGGATCTGCTCAATGAAATACTGGTCAACCTGCGCTGGATGCTTACCATGCAGGACCCGCACGACGGCGGCGTGTACCATAAATGCACCAATGCCGATTTTGACGGTATGGTAATGCCAGGCGTTACAACCCTGCCGCGCTATATGGTACAGAAAAGCACGCCTGCGGCGCTCGATTTTGCCGCAGTGATGGCGCAGGCGGGCCGAGTGTTCCGCCAATTTGAAAAACAGTTGCCCGGGTTGGCTGACAGTTGTATTCATGCCGCAATAGCGGCCTGGCAATGGGCGCAAAAAAATCCCGCCACACCATACAATCAAAATGCCATCAACCAGCAGTTCGAACCAAAGATTACAACAGGCGCCTATGGTGATTGGACTTTTACTGATGAATGGTTCTGGGCAGCAAGCGAATTAACAGCCACTACTGGCGCCGATCAATACGTTGATACCATTGTGAGCAGGTGGCAGGATAGAATAGGCGTTCCTACCTGGAATAGCGTGCACCTGCTGGGATATTACACCTTGTTAAGGCATCAATCGGCATTACAAAAAAAGAGCCGCATTGATTTTGCAGCGGTCCGGACGCGGTTGTTGCAGTTTGCAGACGGACTGATTGCCAATGGCGGCGATCGCGCTTATGCTACCATCATGGGACAAAGCCGGAATGATTTTGTATGGGGCAGCTCTTCTGTAGCTATGAACCAAAGCATCGTCCTGATCAATGCCTGGCTGCTTACGCGGCAACCCAAATATGCGTATGCCGCGCTTTCTAATCTCGATTATGTACTGGGGCGCAATGCCACCGGCTATAGTTTCATCACCGGCGTTGGTTCCAAAACGCCCATGCATCCGCATCACCGCCCTTCTGTGGCCGATGGTATACCAGAACCGGTGCCGGGTATGCTCGTAGGTGGCCCCAACCCCGGCCAGCAAGACCGTTGTGAGGGCTATCCTTCCCGGATGCCCGCTGAATCATTCCTTGACCACGACTGCTCTTATGCGAGCAATGAAATTGCCATCAACTGGAATGCGCCGCTGGTGTATGTGGTGAACGCATTGGAAGCAATTCTGGGCAATGAGTAAGGGGATAAGGTGTTAAAGTCAGGTGCTATGGTCCCAAAAAAAGACCGTGCTGCGCTCCCACAGCACGATCATCTTTCAACATCATCTTTCCTGAAAGGATAATTAACACGCAACTATTGAAACAGGTAATCCAATTATCGCTCCCAGAAATAAGGCGGCTCTATGCCCAATGCACGGAGATATACGTAGCCCTGTCCGCGGTGATGAATTTCGTTGTCAACAAAGTATTGCAAAAACCAGTATACGGGCCCGCCATAGGTGTCAAATGCCTTGTCTTCTTCCAGCCATCTTTCCGGTTTAATTTTCGGCCACATCGTTTCAATGTATTCAGTGGCTTCATCCCAAAGGCGCAACACGTCTGCCTTTGTTTTGATATTCTCTTTTACCCCTTTTTCCATTTCTTCAAATTGCAGCCATTCACCGGTGGCAATACCATGTACGCCCGGTTTGGCCATCGTCAGCATTTCAATGGCAATTGCGCCAAATGTCCGCATGCCGCCAATGGAAAAAGTAAACAATTTGTCTTCGGGAAAAGCCTCAATCACGCGACGGGTCAGTCGACGGTGACCTTGCCAATGTTCTTTTAAGATAGCAGGTGTAATAACGGGAGTTTCGCTCAGGCTGACAGTTTTTTCCATATCAATTGTTTTTGAGATTAGCAATCAATGACATTACAAAGAAAAAACCGGGCAGTGACAGCCCTATGTCAGCAGGAGGAAGAGAATTATTAAGCAGAAAAAAAGAAGCAGGGAAGGCAAGCTTATAAGCTAATTGTTAAATGGTTAGACAGTAAAAATACTATCTAACCATTTAAAGTAAACCGGCAACCTATTTCAGCGAACTCATATCGATTACAAACCGGTATTTTACATCGTTGCGGAGCATGCGGTCATAAGCCTCGTTAATCTTTTGCATGGGAATGATTTCCACATCGGCAACAATATTATGTTCTGCACAGTAATGCAGCATTTCCTGGGTTTCGCGGATGCTGCCAATAGTAGAACCGGTAATGCTTCTGCGGTTTTTGGTGAGCTTATGCGCGCGGGCGCGGGGATGTTCTGTTGGCAATCCCACTACCATCAGCCTGCCATCCAATCCCAGCAGGTCGAGATAAGGGTTGAAATCGTGGTTAGCAGAAAGCGTATCGATGATTACATCAAAATAACTGTCGAGCGATTTCATGGTATCGCGGTCGGTGGTAAGCGCAAAATGATGCGCGCCGAGCCTGCGCGCGTCCGCTTCTTTGGAGGGCGATGTGCTCAGTACCGTCACTTCTGCGCCAAATGAAGCTGCAAATTTTACAGCCATATGTCCAAGCCCGCCCAATCCTATCACACCGGTGCGTGTGCCCTTGCCAACACGGGCATAACGGAGGGGCGAATACGTAGTAATGCCGGCGCAAAGGAGCGGCGCTACACCGGGGAGATCAAGTTTGTCCGGAACATTATAGGTAAACAGCTCATCCGTTACAATCTGGGTGGAATAGCCGCCCATGGCCACTGTTTTACCATCGCGTTCAATGGCGTTGTAGGTATCGGTAAATCCTTCCACACAATATTGTTCCAATCCTTCCTTGCAGGGCTTGCAGTTGCGACAGGTATCGATCATCACGCCCACCGCTGCCAGGTCGCCGGGTTTGAATCGTGTTACTGCAGCACCGGTAGCGATAACCCGGCCAACAATTTCATGCCCGGGCACCATCGGGTAAATTGAGCCGCCCCATTCATCGCGCACCTGGTGAATGTCTGAATGACAAACTCCACAATACAATATATCAATATGCACGTCATTGGGACGCAGGTCGCGACGTTCAAAAGAAAACGGTACAAGAGGTGAGCGAGGATCGTGTGCGGCGTATCCTTTTACCGGTATCATAAGCTTGCCTGTTTAAGATGAAAAAATGTGAAGCAAAAATAAAGGAAAGGATATTTCCCGGCCGGTAGTGTGGAATATTCAATTAATGAGTATGCAATTTTTTCTCCATCACGATATCAGTGCTGCCGTCTCCAGCCAGTACCTGAAATAGTTGGCAAGTTCAGCGTGCGTGTCTTTGGCTGAATCGGGTTTCTGAATACAGGAACCGGCGCCCGGTTCGTAACATTCTTTAATAACAGCTGTGCGCTCCGTACGCCGGTTAAAACTAATCTGCGCGTTCTTTGGTTAACATAACATTGCCGCAGGCAATCCTACCTTTGCAGTATGAATTATAAACAACTGGGCAAGTCGTCCCTGCGCATCAGCGAAATCAGTTTCGGATGTATGTCGCTTGGCAAAGACCAGGCCACCAATGATAGGCTGCTGCACAGCGCAATGGAAGCCGGCATCAATTATTTTGATACAGCAGACCTTTATGACAAGGGATGGAATGAAGAAAGTGTAGGCAAAGCGCTGGCGGGGAAAAGAACATCTGTGGTGCTGGCCACCAAAGTGGGCAACCAATGGCGTGCCGATGGCAGCGGATGGGACTGGAACCCGCGCAAGGAATACATATTGCAGGCAGTGGAACAAAGCCTGCAACGGCTGCGCACCGATTATATTGATTTGTACCAGCTGCACGGCGGTACCATTGATGATCCGATAGATGAAGTGATTGAAACGTTTGAGTTATTGCAGCAGCAGGGAAAGATCCGGTATTATGGCATTTCTTCCATCCGTCCAAATGTTATCCGCGAATATGTATCACGCAGCAATATCGTCAGCGTTATGATGCAGTACAGCCTGCTCGACCGGCGGCCTGAAGAAACCTGTCTGCCGCTGCTGCAGGAACATTCCATTGGCGTGCTGGCAAGAGGGTCACTTGCAAAAGGACTGCTGGTTGATAAACCGGCCGAACCCTATCTCGGCTATACCACGGAACAGGTGCAGGCTGCAGTTGCTGCGTTGCAACAGGTATCGGGCAACCGACGGACGCCAGCACAGACCGCCATTCGTTTTGCGTTGCATCATCCTGCTGTTACATCGGCAGTAGTGGGCATTCGTACAGAAAAACAATTGGAAGATGTGATACAGGCGGCATCGGCGCCACCTCTTGCAGCATCTGAATATGCCGAACTTGTTAACGCTATTGTACCCAACCGGTATACGGAGCACCGGTGAGCACATTAGGTGAACAAAGTTGTTCCGCTGGCGGGGACGCAGCACGATATTACCATGGCAGCGATACTGCATGGATGGGGGTGGTTAGGACCATCCCCATCCATGAAACAGGTTTACGCAGTAAGTTGCTGCTTGCCCCCTGCCGGCGGGGGATGGAGTGGTATCTGGATGAAGCAAATTACCGTGAGCAGGGGATGAACTGGTATTTGGATGTGGCAAATTACGGTACCATAGCACCGGCAGCGGATGAGCGGGCGTCTGGATGTGCCAGGGAGTGGTAAGGTGGTGGAAATTCGGTTGTTGGGATGTGTTATAAGTTTTTTACTTACCTTATCAACGTTATATCCCCCGCTTTCCTGATTTTAGTACCATCCGTGAACTCCACATCCAGTGTGTAAGCATACACATCCATGGGCTGTGGCTGTCCCTTATAGGTTCCGTCCCAGCCGGCTTTGCGGTTATTGGTTTCAAACACTACCTGCCCCCAGCGGTTGTAAATTTTCCAGGTCATACGGCTGATACCAAAACCTTCTACCCTTACCACACTGTTTTGACCGCCACGGCCGGGCGTAAATGCATTGGGCACATCCAGCAATGGAACAATCAGCGCCTGCACGGGTTTGCAAATAGTGTCGGTACAATTGAATTCATTATAAGTAATCAGGCAGGCTTCATAGGTGTTGGTAGCATTGTATTGATGCATTACCGTATCCATGGTGTTCTTGATGGTAGAATCACCATCACCAAACAACCATATATATTGTACGCCGCCGGTTGACAAATTGAAAAATGTGGTAGGCGTATTTTCCAACGCCGGTACGGGCGAAGTATTGAAATTGGCTGTGGGCACCGGATTCACATTAATGGACATGGTAATGGAATCAGCAATGTTGCAGGTGTTGCTGTCGATCACCACCAGTTTTACTTCATACCTGCCTACGGCAGTATACAAATGCTCGGGGCTCATTGCTGTAGAGGTGGCGCCATCGCCAAAATCCCAGCGATATTGCTGACCACCCAGCGATGTGTTGTCAAATACGGCAGTATAAGGAACACACCCGTTAGGAGGTGTTTCAAATTGTGCCTTAACGGATGCGGCCACGCTTAAATTTATTTCCAGCGAATCGGGCGCATTGCAATAGTTGGTATCAACCAAAATCAATCGCACCTTGTACGAACCGGGGTCCTTGTAGGAATGTGTATAGGCGCCCGGGCCGGCCTTGATGCGTGTGCCATCGCCAAAGTCCCAGATGAAACTGGTGTCGGTGAAAGGCTTTCCTCCTCCGGGTATGGAAGTGTTATCGAACAAATAGGAAAGCGATTCACATGGTAATTGTTTGGTCGCTGTGAAGTCAAGCGTAGCATCATCATCGCGTACACGAATGGTAACATAGGCTGTATCACGAATGTTACAGGTAGAGGAGTCTTCTGCTATCAGACGTACGCGGTAGGTGCCTACGGCATTAAAGGTGTGTTCTACTTCCATCGTGGTAGTTTCTTCCTGTGTGCCATCGCCAAAATCCCAGAAATATTTTTTCGCATTGCGAACGGTATCGCGGAGCTTGACGGTAAAGGGCACGCAGCCTACCGAATCTTCGCTGGCGCCTACATATGCCTTGGGACCAGAACCAACGCCTGCAAAATTGAAAGACATTTTTACCACCGCCATATTACAGCCCGAGTTGCCGGTGCCGTTTACCGGTCCCCAAACGCCCGGTGTAGTGGGGAAGGGTGTGGTATTGCCGCCGCGGCAATTGGCGCATATGGCCATGTAGATGGCGCCTTCTTTATCAAAGCGGCTGGTGCCGCCGTCCACGTGTTCGCCCATGCCATGGTCCTGGCCAAAGAAACTGCCGTACAACAACCTTTCTGCGTTTCGTTCCAACACAATAAAATAAAAATCCATTCCGTCTGTGGTGCCCTTTATGGCATCGGGGGTAACGGGCATGCCTACTGTAGAAGCAAGTCCGTAAGGGTCCGGGCCTGGTAGCATCCAGCCACCCCATCCTGATATGTATACATTTTCGCACCTGTCTACCAGGAAAGCCACGGGCGAAATGTTGGGTTTGGGCGAGCCGCTGCCAAAAACAGTGCTATACACAAATCCGGAGAGGTCCTGCTCCAGTTTGGACACAAATTGTTTGGAGTTGGCAACATAGGCAGGCGCATTGATCACCGGCCAGTCGCCACGGGTAACGCCCATCACATAAGGAAATGCGTTCCGGTCGAACTGGATGCCATAAATAAGATCAGCGCTGGGTGTGCCCAGGAAAGTGCCGGTAACAAAGGCAGCCCCATTGGCCTGGTTGCTGAGCACTGCCACATAACCGTCTATGTATCCCTGGTGCTCATCCTGGTAAACACCGGATATGTTTGCCGGGAAAAAATCGGTGCTCTTCGTTCCCCCTGCCACGTACAAATCGTTGGTGAAGGGATGCAGCGCCAGTACAAAGGCCGCATCTTCGTCGCTGCCGCCCAGGTAACTGCTCCACAAAATGGTATTGCAATTGGGGTTAATTTTTATGATCACTCCATCCTGCATGCCTCCCAACGAGGTCTGGAAAACATTCCCTACAATCGGAAAATCGTTTGATTGCGTTTGAGCGGCCACATAAATATTCCCCTGGTTATCTAGGATCACCTCACTGTGACTGTCGTCGCCGTAATTTCTCAGTAGCGACACACTATCGTGCAAGCCCGATCTTACCTGGTCTTTTATGTTTACACCGTCATTCGCGGAGCCTCCAATGACCATGGAGCCAATGAGGTTGGTGCCATCTGCATTCAGTTTGGTGACAAAAATATCGCACTCCCCGATCGGCCCCTGTACCGGTACGGTCCTGGGGAAATTGCTGCCGGAATAGGTACGGCCCAGGATCACCAGGTTGCCTGCGCCATCTGCTATGAGACTGTGCGGGTATTCATCGTCATTATCTCCGAGGTAGGTGGCGTAAACGCGTTGGCCGTTGGGACTGAATTTCATAATCGCCACATCAACTTTGCTGTCGCCGGAGGGCAGGTTCCGTCCCACAAAATTGGTCTGGTAAGCGCCCGTGGTAACAGGAAAGCCGGTGCTGAAGGCAATGCCGCCGCCAAACAGTGAACCATCCGGTCCATAAGTAGCGGTAAACCCGAAATTGTCTGCGGAACTGCGACTGAATGAACTGAAGTCCAGCGAAGGGTCTATCACCAGGGTAGCCTGCGGATCATAATTTTCTACTTTAAAACGAATCGTATTGCCGTTGTACAATTCATATTGGCACGGAACTTCCCTTTTTCCTTTTGCCGGGTCAAACTGGTAGGAGTAAGGATATAATTCCTTTACATCGCCAACCGAGGTTTTTATAATCAGTTGTTTGTTTTTGATGAGTAAATTATCGGCGCCTTCATAATGGAGGGCTACCTGGTTGATGTTGCCGCCGGGATGTACAATGATGTCGTATTTCAAAGCCCCGTTCTCGCTGTAAAAGCGAACATCTATGTTCGGGTATAGATTGCGGTAAGTTACAGCCTGGAAAGTTTTTACATTGCTGGCCCATTTGGAAGGATCACTGCCGATAAAATAATTGTTGTAACCGGGAACGGCTTTGTCCGGAACGATTTCGCTGTTGCCTGCGTTCAAGAACCGTACACGGTACGCATGCGAGCGCAATAGCTTGTCGTTGGCCGGGTTGTCCGGTGCAGGGTGGCTGCGCTTGTTATTGCGGGTAGCACTGTTTACGGCGCCGCTATGGTGTGTATGACGGAACCATTTATCCAAATCTTCGGGATGGTGCAGCGTTACGGTGAAGCCGTCGCGATGGAGAAAAAACGCGCCCGAAGTCAATTCGCCTTTATAGGTGATGCGCGGGTCCCACTGCCCTTTGTTCTCTACAAATTCAAAAGCAGGCGCACTTTGCTGCGCAAAAAGCGAACAGGAAACCGATAGCAGCAGTAGCGTAAATATCAGGCAATTTTTGACCAAGGCTAGTTTTTTTAATTACATAATGTAAACGATATGCAGGACTGGCCGGCATATCGTTTTTCGTATATAATTCTATGGTATTTCTCAGCAATTCCTATGTTGTCGCGTGTACGTTTTCTAACAAGCGTCTTTGTGTTCGGCCAACATATTTTTTTAGAACGTCGGGCACATCGACTGTCTCCGGTCGCCATTGTATTCATTATAGAACCCGTGCCGGAGCAACGCAAATTCAAAGGCGCCTCTGCCATTGTTATATTGTTTCAGCGACGATGTGGTGGCATCGTACGTAAACATCAGTTTGAACATTTTCCATTCAAATCCCACCATGGGGATGAAGGCGTCGCCCGGCCGGTAAAACAACCCGCCGATCAGCTGCGCTTCCCCGTCGCCTGACAAATTGTATTGCAGGCTGGCCCCGCCCACCAGTTCATTCGATTTGCTCTGCGTGGTAAAATAGGCCATCGGGTTCAATATCACCACGTCACTCATCTTGACACTTGCATTTACAAAAGCGTTGTATCGCGGTGCAATCCGGGCATCGTGGCCTACCGCATCGGTAGAAAAGAACGATTCCCTGGGTTTGTTGAGGTGCCAGGCCGACAAACCGGCATTGATATAGATGTTTTCCGTTGGAAAATAAGCGTAGTTCAACCCTACCTGGAAATCAAAATAATTTATGTTGGGCTGGTCAAGAATGGCGCTGGTAGGCAAATTGGAATCAAAAAATTCCCCGTCAAACTGGTCGGGAAATTTCAGGTCCAGGGTATTGATGCGCTTGTTTGCCCATCCTACATTAAAACCTGCAGACAGGAGGTGGGCCAGGCCCAGCATCTGGTGATAGGCCGCAGAAACGTACACTTTGGTGGAAGTGAGTTTGCCAGACCCTGCCACATCACGCAGTATCAAGCCGCCCAGTCCCAGCCAGCCACTTTCGATCCGGTCGCGGAAAACCTGTGCATCGCCCCACACACTCATGGTTTTGTAGGGAATGCTCATGATCGTGGACCATTGATTGCGGTAGTTGGCGCCTATGCGGTAATCGGCATCGGGAATGAAACCCGTATTGGCGGGGTTGGTGGTCAGGGGCGAGTTGAACCATTGCGAGAAATGGAAGTCCTGGCTTTTGGCCGCTGCTCCGGCCAGCATCAACAACAGCAATAACGCACTCCATTTACAGCATGCAGGCAACAGCCATCCCTTCCGGATAATGGTTGCTGAAATGGCTTCGCCCTTGCCGGACAGCCCGGCTTGTGATTTTTCTCTTTTCATGTAAACCCCCTCTAAATTACAGTTTCATAATTTACCTTATCAAGGTAATATCTCCGGTCTTCCTGATTTTGGTTCCATCGGTAAATTCCACGTCCAGCGTATATGCGTATACATCCATGGGCTGGGGTTGACCCTTCCAGGTGCCATCCCATCCTATCTTCCGGTTGGTACTTTCAAATACCACTTGTCCCCAGCGATTATAAATTCTCCAGGTCATGCGCCCGATTCCGAATCCCTCTACACGGATCGTGGCATTCTGACCTCCGCGGCCGGGCGTAAAGGCATTGGGTACGTCAAGCAGGGGAGAGATGACCGCCTGCACCGGTTTACATATTGTATCTGTACACCCGAACTCATTATATGTTATGAGACATGCATCATAGGTTCCCGTTGCATTGTACTGGTGCATTACGGTATCCAAAGTGTTTTTTATGGTAGAATCGCCGTCTCCAAACAGCCATTTATATTGTACCCCGCCTGTGGACAAATTGAAGAACGTTGTAGGCGTATTCTCCATTGCAGGCACCGGCGCGGTATTGAAATCGGCCGTTGGCAACGGGTTGATGGTAATGGTGGTGCTGGTAGAATCAATAATGTTACAGGTATTGCTGTCTATCACCACCAGTTTAACCGTATACACGCCGGTATTGGGGTAGAGGTGCACGGGGCTCATTTCGGTGGAAGTGGAGCCATCGCCAAAATCCCAAAAGAACTGCTGTCCACCCATGGAAGCGTTGTTGAACACTGCGTTGTAGGGCGCACAGCCAGTGGCAGGCGTTTCAATCCTTGCCTCTACCAATGCCGCCACGTTCATGTCTATTTCCATGGAATCAGGAGAGTTGCAATAGCTGGTATCCACCATCACCAGTCGCACCTTGTAAGAACCGGGATTGGCATAGGAGTGGGTAACCGAACCCATACCGCCCGGGACGCGCGTACCATCACCAAAATCCCAGATAAAGCTGTTGTCATCAAAGGGTTTGCCGGGTGGCGCCACGGAAAGGTTTTCAAAAAGATACGTCAGCGATTCGCAGGGTGGTTGTTTGGTAGCAGTGAAATTCAGTTCAGCTTTATCGTCGCGGGCATGAACGGTTACATAGGCCGTGTCGCTGATATTGCAACTGGCGCTGTCGATGCCGATCAAACGAATACGATAGGTACCTATCTGGGTGTAGGTATGGGTCACTTCAAAAGTGGTAGTGGTTTCTTCGGGACTGCCATCACCAAAATCCCAGATATACAATTTGGCATTGCGCACGGTGTCGCGGAAGGTAACCGTAAAAGGTACACAACCTATGGAGTCTGCCGCACCGTCAATAAACACTTTGGGGCCTGAACCTACACCGGCAAAATTGAAGGCCAGTTTTACCACTGCCAGGTTACAATCCTGGTCGCCTGTACCGTTTACCGGTCCCCAAACGCCCGGCGTGGTGGGGAAGGGCATTGTAATGGGAGCGGGGCGGCTGCCATAGCAGTTGGCGCACATCGCCTGGTAAATCACGCCCTCCTGGTCGTAGCGGCTGGTGCCGCCGTCTACGTGTTCTCCTTCACCGCCGCTTTGCCCAAAGTAGGTCCCGTATAAAAGCTCGGTGGCATCTTTTCTTATTACAATAAAATACAGGTCGCGGTTATCAGTGGTATTCTTGATAGCGTCCGGCGTTATGGGCATACCGGCCGTTCCGGCCATCCCATAGGAGTCGTTCTGGCCCGGCGCAATCCATCCGCCCCAGCCGGAGATGTATACGTTTTCGCAACGGTCTACCAGGAAAGCCACCGGCGAAATATTGGGTCTGGCCGTTCCACTTCCGAATACCGTAGAATAAATAAAACCACTCAGATCAGGTTCTACTTTACAGATAAACTGGCTCGACCCCGGATTGCTGAAGGCCGCATTCACCACCTTCCAGTTGCCTTCGGTGGTGCCCATTATGTAAGGAATGCCCGAACGATCGAATTTTACGCCATAAACCGCATCATAACGGGGCGTGCCCAGATAGGTGCTTTTAATGATGGCCGAGCCATTGTTGGCAATGCGCGCCAGGAAGCCATCCGTATTGCCGCCCTGGTAAACGCTCTGGTAGGAACCAGACATATTACCCGGGAAGTCGGTGCTGGTAGTAGCACCGCCCACATAAATGTCGTTATTGGTGGGATTGATTTCGATTACAAAGGCGCCGTCGTCAGTAGAACCCCCAAGATAACTGGCCCATATAACCGAAGTGCAGTTGGGGTTTATTTTAATCACAACGCCATCCTGTCCGCCACGCAGGGTTGGCTGGAATACGCCTGCCGTAACCGGGAAATTTCCCGAACGTGTTTGAGTTGCCACATAAATATTGCCGGCAGCGTCCAGGTTCACTTCGCTGCGCGAATCATCACCATAAAAACGCAGGGTGGAATTGGTGCGCAGCGAAGCGCCTTCCTGCTGGTCGTCTACATTCACGCCATCCTGCGCCGAGCCGCCAATGATCAGGGAACCGATAAAATCAGAGCCGTCTGCATTCAATTTGGTAACTACTATATCGCCCGCACCACCGGGACCCACTCTGGTGCCCGGGTAATTGCCAGAATACGTGCGGCCCATCACCACCAGGTTGCCCTGCGGGTCGCAGATGAGACTGTGCGGATATTCATTGGCGCCTCCGCCCAGGTAAGTGGCGTACACGCGCTGACGGCCATTGCTGCTGAATTTGAAAATACCAATATCTTTCGCGCCGTCCTGGAAATTTTCCTGGAAAGCCCCGGTGCTGGTAGGAAAACCAATACCGAATACAATACCGCCGGAAAAAAGAGAACCGTCTGGTCCCGGCGTAGCTGTAAAGCCCCATTGCGGCGCACGGCTGCCGGTGAATGAACAGAAAATAAGGGTGGGATCAATAATGAGGGTGTTGGTCCTGGAATAATTGTTCACCCTGAACCGCACCGTGTTTTTATCTACCAGCTCGTAGGAAGCAGTCACTTCCTTCCGGCCCGATGCAGGATCAAACTGATAAGAGTAGGGATACAATTCTTTCAGATCGCCTACGGAAGTCTTGATGATCAGTTCCCCGTTTTTCAACACCAGTTTGTCTGCGCCTTCATATCGCATCAGGATATTATTTACCTGTCCTCCGGGATGGATGATCAGGTCGTATTTAATAGTGCCATTTTCTGAATAGTAACGAACATCAATGTTCGGGTATATATTGCGGTAAGTAACGGCCTGAAAGGATTTTACTTTCCGTGCCCAACGCGAAGGGTCATTGCCAATGAAATAGTTGCTTTCGGAAGTACTGGGTTTATCCGGGACTATTTCCGCATTGGGGTTTGCATTTACGAAATAAACATAATAGGCATGTGCGCGAACGGGCTGTTTTGAAGACGGATTACCGGGATGTTGGGGATGATGGAAGTCGATATCCGTTTTGCGGTTGATTTTTCTCGTATTGTTTTTGGAAGAGAAAGCTGCTGCATGCCCGTGATGACTCTGCAAAAAACGAGAGAGATCTTCCGTATGATATTGCACTACCGTAAATCCGTTCTGGTGCAGATAAAAATCACCGGAAGGCAACTGCCCCCTGAATCTGACCCTGCTATCCCACTGTCCTTTGTTTTCAACAAACTCAAATGTAGAAGGACCGCTTTGCGCGGACAGTTTAATGGCTGCAATCAACACAAGGGTAACTGCTATTACACTTTTCCTGCTCAAGTTTCTGGATTTATAGATTTTACGTATTAAACGCCAATTTCCTTCAAATCTTACCCGTATTGAATGGTTTTAAGCCTTTTTAAACAAATGCAAACTATTGTGGTACAAGAGGTAGAACGTAAAAAGGGGTTAACACATTCAACTGGTCGTTGTTCAGGAAATTTTGCTCCATGCCGTTTTGCCCTGAAGGGATTGCAGGTACTGTTTCAGTTGCAAATTTGTTGCCGAATTCAGGTCCGGGTCGGCTTCCAGGAGCCTTTCCGCTGCTGCACGCGCTTTTTCCAGCAATCCCTTGTCCTGCACAATACTGGCCAGCTTGAAGTTCAACATACCGCTCTGTCTCGTTCCTTCTATATCTCCCGGCCCCCGCAGCTCGAGGTCCTTTTCTGCTATCTTAAAACCATCGTTCGTCGCACACATGATCTTTAACCTTTCACGCGCTTCATTGTTCAACTTCGTTCCTGTTAATAAAATGCAAAAACTATTTTCGCTGCCACGGCCCACCCGGCCCCTTAACTGGTGCAATTGCGACAGGCCGAATTTCTCGGCGCTTTCAATCACCATCACGCTGGCATTCGGCACATCCACCCCTACTTCAATAACCGTAGTGGAAACCATAATCTGTGTGTCGCCTTTCTTGAACCGCTGCATATTGGTTTCCTTCACCTCCGCCGTTTGCCGTCCATGCACCATGCTGATCCAGAACTTCGGTTCAGGGAAAAATGCTTTCACGTTTTCATACCCGCGCATCAGGTTCTCATAATCCAGTTTTTCCGATTCTTCAATGAGTGGAAAAATGATATAGGCTTGTCTTCCTTTCTCTATTTCTTTCCGGATAAAGTCCATTACCTGCGCCCGCGCGGTCTCATATCGATGTACGGTTAAAACGGGTTTCCGGTTGGGCGGCAGTTCGTCTATTATGCTGTAATCCAGGTCGCCATAGGCCGTCATGGCCAATGTTCTTGGAATGGGGGTGGCGGTCATGACGAGGATATGGGGCGGGATCACGGCTTTTTTCCAGAGCCGCGCCCGCTGCGCCACGCCAAAGCGGTGTTGTTCATCTACAATGGCCACTCCCAGGTTGCGGAACTGCACCGTGTCTTCAATAATGGCGTGCGTTCCGATCAGGATATGCAGCGAGCCCTCTTCCAGTTCCTGCAGTATTTCTTTCCGTTCCCGGCCTTTGGTGCTGCCGGTGAGCAGTTTTACCGATACCGGCAGGTCTTTCAATAGGGAAGAAATGCTGTTGTAATGTTGCTGCGCCAGTATTTCCGTAGGGGCCATGAGGCATCCCTGGTACCCGTTGTCAACACCCAGCAACAAAACCAGCAGCGCCACAATGGTTTTACCGCTGCCCACATCCCCCTGCAAGAGCCGGTTCATCTGGTGACCGGTGGCCATATCTTTCCGGATCTCCCTGATCACCCTTTTCTGCGCGCCGGTGAGTTCAAACGGCAGGTGGTGTTTGTAAAAACGGTTGAACAATTCGCCCACCTGTCCAAATACCACGCCCTTGCTATAGCGTCGCCGTTGCAGCTTTACAAGGCCCATGCGCAACTGGGCAATGAACAATTCTTCAAATTTCAACCGTTGCAAAGCCTGTTCGTATGCGGTAAGATTATCCGGAAAATGGATGCCGGTAAATGCCCTGTACCGGGGCGCCAACTGCAATGATTTCAGTAATGGTTCGGGCAGGTTTTCGGGAATATCTTTTTCCTGCAGCAGTCCGAACAGGGTTTGGGTGAGTTTGGCTATTTGCCTGCCGCCGAGGCCACGGGCTTTCAGTTTTTCGGTGCTGGGATATACCGGTTCCAGGAAGTTTTTGCCATCTGCTTTTTCCGGCGAATAGGGCTCCATTTCCGGGTGGGTGATCTGCGGTTTGCCCTGAAAAAAACTTACCCGGCCGTAAATGAGGTACACCTGCCCCGGCGTAAGCATTTTCTGTATCCATTGAATGCCCTGGAACCAAACCAGTTCGAGGGAGCCTGAGGCATCGCGCACTTCCGCCACCATCCGGCGGCCACGTTTTTCGCCGATGGTCTGCACACTGATGAGCCTGGCGGCCACCTGGATGTATTCCGTTTGCGGCGTAATGTCGCGTACCAGGTTTACCTTGGTTTTGTCGATGTGCCGGTAGGGAAAATGTTCCAGCAGGTCTTTGAAAGTGAATATGCCGAGTTCCTTCTTCAGCAGGTCGCCCCGCTGCGGGCCTATACCTTTCAGGTATTCGATGGGACTGGATAATATGTCGGCACCGTTTCTGATAAGGGTAATGTTTGAAACAAATGTACAATTTGCGGGTTATTCCTTCCTTACATACACTTCCACCCACGCATGGTTGGCCGGTTTTCGCGGCGCCGGAAAATTGTCCACCTGCCGGTAATGCTGCTGCAGCGCTTCCCGTACTTTAAATGGGTAGAAATTATTGAGGTAAGGAATGTATTCAAACAGCACCAGGTCGTAGTGATTGTTTTGAATGCGCTGTACAAACATGTCGGTTTCCTTATCGAACATGCCCACGCCTTTGTGATACCATAGGGGATAATGGCTGCCGGTTTCCAACCGGAAAGGGATTTCTGCTGCAAGTGGCGTCAGTTCCGACATATTGAGCACCTTCAAATCTTTGTTGTTTTTCACCAGGTCCATATTCACCAGCCGCTCGATGCCATCCGCAGTGGCGTTGGGCATCATAATGCGCTCAAATGATTTCAGGTTGGGCACCCGCCATTGATGCAGGGGAATATCGGTGGTGTCCAGCTCAATCATGTAGGTATTGCGGTTTACTACATTGGCATAGGTATAGCCGTTATGTGTGGTGGTACTGTACTGCTCACCGCCGGGCTTTAGCAAAAAGCGCTCGATATAGCGCCAGTATACCTGGCTCCACCACAGCAATACGCCTGCCGAGCAGATCAGCACGGGTTTCCAGGAGTTGAACGAAATGGGCAACAGCGTCGACAGCAGGGAGAGTATAAAAACGAAAGCAAAGCTGTGAAAGAAAATATTGTTGTCTACCGGCACATAACTGGTTACCTGGAAAATAGCGGCCTGGGCCAGTATGCCGAGCGTGAGCAGGGTAAACACCATTTTCTGCTTATCCTGCCAGAAAGCCTTCCAGCTTTTGATGGTTACCATGAGCAACAGCGCAATCACCATCAGGTAAAATTTGAGCCACTGCGAACTGCTCAGAAATTCCCTCAGTATATCAGCAATGGATATGCGCGAACTATGCGGCGCCTGCCCGTAATTGAACCAGTAACCAAATCCATATTTCGTAAGCGGCAGTATAAATACAAGCGCGGTCACTACCAGCGTGCCGATGAAAACAGCCATTGGCACCCATTTCTTTTCCAGCAGTGCATGATACAACAGAATGGCCAGGCAAATCAGCAATGCCAGCCCGCCGCCGTCCTGCTTGGTGAAGAAGGAAAAGAAAATAAAGATGGCCGCAAGTCCCAGGTTGTAGAATTTCCACCTGGATTGTTCGCCAAAAAGGAATTTCATCAAAAAGGCCAGGGCAATGAACTCGTATACAATGACGGTATGATTATACCAGGGCCAGTAATTAAAAAATGAGTAGGAGAGGCAGAACACCAGTACGGCCAGGAAGCGCACTGCAAAATGCACCTGCAAACTTTTGAAGATGCTGCGAAAAGCAAGCCCGGATAATATATTGATGAAAGCCTGCGCTTTGATAAGCGTGATCATCTGCGGCCCGAATATTTTGAAGAACAATGCCGGAATGGCCCAGTACATATAACCCACGGGCATACCAAAATCCTTGTAAGGTGTTTGTCCCAGGTAGAGACGGTAGGCGCCTTCCCACGATAGGAAAATATTGATGCGATAAGGAAAAGTGGCAAATACAGGGGCCAGGGCAATCACTACAATGAGTAGTATTTCAGCAGCTGCCAGCAGACGCTTCATTGGTTTAAGATTTTGGGTTTCGGGTTGCAAGTTACAGGTTTCAGCATCCATTACGTAGTATATCATGTGCGCTATGCAAAACTCCCCATTCGCCGCACTGAGCGCTTTGTGCAACTGATAGTGTTGTAACGCACAACTGCCAACCACTACCGGGCTCGCCACGAAAATTTTGTCCATAAACGCTCACGCACGGAGTAGCGTTGCATCACAAAACTCCCCATTCGCCACCAGGATTGCAGTACGAAACTGCTGTCTATAAACGCTGCACCCACTTAGTAGTATTGCATCACAAATTTTTGTGCTGTATCTTGTGCCCTGGTAATTATACTATAATCTACATGCTTGACCACATCAAACTAATGAGGCCGAAAGATTGGGCGAAGAACCTTTTTCTGTTCATCCCGTCCTTTTTTGCCGGCAAATTGTTTGATCCGGTGAGCTTTAAGGAACAATTTGCGTTGCTGGTCGGTGGTTTTTTTGCATTCTCGTTCCTGGCCAGCAGCATTTATATTGTCAATGATTACCGCGATATAGCCGACGACCGGAAGCACCCTGTAAAAAAGTTCAGGCCGCTGGCTTCAGGAAAGGTGAGCAAAACGGCCGGGCTCGTGATGAGCCTGGTGCTGGTACTGGCAGGTTTTGTGATCAGCTATTGGCTGGACGCTTCGTATAAATTCCTGTTCATTGCCTTTATTTATTTCCTGTTGAACCTGGCCTATTCATTCGGTATAAAAAACATATCCATTGTAGACATCCTGGTGCTGGCATCGGGTTTTGTGTTGCGGGTAAAAGCAGGGGCCGTGCTGGGTGATATTCATACTACCGAATGGCTGATCATCATGACCTTCCTGCTGGCGCTGTTCATGGCCATTGCCAAGCGCCGCGACGATGTAGTGCTGAAGATCAATACTGGTACAGAAATGCGCAGGGCGGTAAAAGGCTATTCGATTGAATTTTTAAATACGCTGTTGGGCCTGTTTTGTGCCATTTTGATTGTAGCTTATATCAGTTATACAGTATCCGGTGCGCTGTACCATCAGTTCGGTCACCGGTTGTATTATACATCCTTATTCGTTATTGCCGGTGTTATGCGCTACCTGCAGATCACGATGGTGCACAACAAAGCCGGTTCGCCTACCGAAATCCTGTACAAAGACCGGTTTATCCAAGTCACCCTTTTGCTATGGATTGCCAGTTTCTATTTTATCCTTTACATTAAGGATATAACGTTGTTTACTTAATTTATCCGGCAGAAATTACCCTTCTATCAGTACAGGAAATTGCTGACCGGCCTCTGAACCAACCAATTTGTGCGCAACATGAAAAAGGCAATTGCAAACTGGGGAAACTACCCGGTGATGGAAAGCGAAGAAAAATTGTTCAGCTTCGATGACCAGCTTTCGGCTATTGTAAAACAAAGCCATCATTTTATTCCAAGAGGAAACGGACGGTGTTATGGCGATGCTTCTCTGGCTGAACAAACGATCAATACCCTGAAATACGACAAGATACTTTCCTTCGATGCCGTAAACGGCATTTTTGAATGCCAGAGCGGGCTGATGCTCGACCAGGTGCTGGAAGTAATTGTACCCAAAGGCTGGTTTCTGCCTGTAACGCCGGGTACAAAATTCATTACCGTGGGCGGCGCAGTGGGCAGTGATGTACACGGAAAAAATCACCACGTTGACGGCACTTTTTCCAACCATATTATTGATATGGATGTGATGCTCGCCTCCGGCGAAGTGATTACGTGTTCGCCAGAACGTTATACCGATCTTTTTGAAGCCACCTGCGGCGGAATGGGTTTGACCGGCCTGGTAACCAGGGTAAAATTCCGGCTGAAAAAAATCGAAACTTCCTACATCAAACAAAAACAGATCAAGGCGGCCAACCTCGAAGAAATCATCCGCCTGTTCGATGAATACAAACACTACACTTACTCAGTTGCCTGGATCGATTGCCTCAAGAAAGGAAAAAACTTCGGGCGCAGCATTCTCATATTGGGCGAGCATGCCAAAGTGGACGAATTGCCTGAAAAGAAGAAAAAAGACCCGCTGAAACTGCCGTCCAGGAAACAAATCACCTTCCCGTTCAACCTGCCTTCGTGGGTGCTGAACAGTTTTACGGTAAAGCTGTTCAACTTTTTGTATTATGGCAAGAACCTGAAGCGGGAAATCAACAATATCGTTTCTTACGAACCATTTTTCTATCCGCTCGATGCCATCCTGCACTGGAACAGGGGATACGGGAAAAAAGGTTTTGTACAATACCAGTTTGTGCTGCCGCTGGAAGCCAAGCAAGGATTGATCGAAATCCTGAACCGCATCAGCGATCGCGGGCTGGGTTCTTTTCTGGCCGTACTGAAAATATTCGGTAAACAAGACAGTCTCATATCGTTTCCATCAGAAGGTTATACGCTGGCCCTGGATTTCCCGGTGCGAAAAGGGCTGTTTGAATTTCTCGACGAACTGGACCAGGTGGTATTACAATATGGCGGACGCCTGTACATGAGCAAGGATGCGCGCATGAAACCGGAAGTGTTGCAAGCAGGTTACCCGCGACTGGAAGTGTTCAAATCAATAGTGAAAAAATACAATCCTGACTATAAAATCCGTTCCGTGCAATCGGACAGGTTGCTGCTGACGAAGTAAGTTACCTGGTAGCTTGCCTGCTATCCTATTGGGAATCTTGTAACTTGCATCCTGCAACCTCAAACCAACAAACCTGAAACCCGAAACATCAATGCCAACCGCTCTCATTTTAGGCGCTGCTTCAGATATGGCTGTGGCCATTGCAAAAAAATTCGCTTCGCAGGGGTATGCCGTGCAACTGGCTGCCCGCAATGCGCACCGGCTGCAACCATTGTTATCGGATATTGCTATCCGTTACAATGTGGCGGCCACCGTGCATGAATTTGACGCAAGGCAATTTGCCTCCCATCCGCAATTTTTCGATACACTGCCCGCCCTGCCCGATGTAACCATCTGCGTATTCGGCTACCTGGGCGATCAGGCAACCGCCAGTGCCGACTGGAAGGAGTGCGCGCAGATCATTGAAACCAATTACACCGGCGCTGTGTCTTTACTTAACGTGATCAGCAATAAATATGCAGCCAGAAAAAGCGGCACCATTGTAGGCATCAGTTCTGTGGCGGGAGAACGTGGCAGACAAAGCAACTATATTTATGGCAGCGCCAAAGCCGGTTTTACAGCCTACCTGTCGGGCCTGCGCAACAGCATGTACCATAAAGGCGTGCATGTGGTGACCGTGCAACCCGGTTTTGTATATACCAAAATGACGGAACATCTTCAATTACCGGCGTTGCTTACTGCCAAACCCGAAGCTGTAGCCAAGGCTGTGTATAAGGCTGTGGTGAAAAAGAAAAATGTGATTTATGTAAAATGGTTCTGGCGCTGGATCATGTTCATCATCAAATGCATCCCGGAATTTATTTTCAAAAAAATGAAACTGTGAGCGCGGGTATTGCTTTTTTCGATTTTGATGGCACCATCACCACCAAAGACACGCTGCTGGAGATCATTAAGTATCGCCATGGCCGCTGGAAGTTTTTGCTCGGCTTTTTGCTGAACAGTCCCTGGCTGGTGGCTTTCAAACTCGGCATCATCTCCAACCAACTGGCCAAGGAAAAAGTACTGCGTTATTTCTTTGGCAACATGCCGGCAGCTTCCTTCAAACAAATGGCTTCCACCTTTGCTGCTACTGTAGTGCCCACCCTGGTGCGGCCACGCGCCCAGCAGGAAATCAACAAATTGCAGGAAGCTGGCTATGAAGTAGTAGTGGTAACGGCTTCTGCGGAAGACTGGATAGCGGATTGGTGCCGCCGTATGAACCTGCAACTGATCGCAACAAAACTGGAAGTGAAAGACGACCGTATTACCGGGAGAATTGCCGGTTTGAATTGCCATGGCGAAGAAAAAGTACGCCGCATTCGTGCGCAGTACCAGCTTGACCAATACCGTTCCATTATATGCTACGGCGATAGCAGCGGCGATCAACCCATGCTTGCCCTTGGCACCACCCGGTTTTACAAACCATTCCGATAAGATAAAAAGTTAAATGGCTGCTCAATAGGGCAGCCATTTAACGATCTGACATTTATCCCTTTTCCTAATACTATCTTTATTGTTTCACCACCTTGCGTACTGCTTTCAGCCTGTCGTCGATAATCACCTCCAGCAAATAAATGCCTTTGGTGATAGTGCGCATGTCCAAACCGGTGGTAAGCGTGTGTTGTTGTTTCACTACCTGCTTTTGTTGCACAATGCGACCGTCGTGACTGTACAGGACAATTCTGGCCGTACCATGCTCTTTACCTGTTAATTGCACAGTGAGATAGTCATGAACAGGGTTCGGGTAGTAGCTGAGGTTGCCTGTGCCAATGGTATGTGTTGAAACCGTAATGGTTTCCAGGTAGGTGGCTTTGCCATCCATGCCTACCTGGCGCAGGCGGTAGTACACTACGCCCGGTGGCGGTAATTCATCAATAAAATGATAGGTACGCAATGCGGTGGATTGTTCGCTGCCTTTTACGGCGCCAATGGTAACAAACTGGTTACCGTCAATACTGCGTTCGATTTCAAACCGGTCGTTCTGGTATTCGGTGGCCGTGGCCCACTCGAGACGGTTGCCTTTGCTGCCTGCGTGGCCTTTGAAGTATTGCAAGGTCACGGGCAATTCTGCGCCTACAGAATATATAATCACCGTATCGAAACTTACAGCGCCCATGTTATCCGTTGTACGCAACTGGAATGCGTATGTGCCTATTTGTAAGTTGCTCAGCACGGGCGAAACGTCTGTATTGCTGCTGAGGGTATAACTGTTGGGCCCGGCTATTTTGGTCCAGGTATAACTGGTCACTATTCCGTCAGGGTCGTAGGATTCAGAAGCGTCCAGGTTGGTAATGCCCAACTGAACCCTATGGTCAGGACCCGCTTCGGCCACCGGCGCAATATTGGGGACAGTGCCGGACACCACCCTTACGGTAACGGTATCCAGGGAATAGTCTGCCCGGTCGTCAATAACTTTTACCTCAAACCTGTAGGTGCCGGCAATAGTAAGGTTGTTGATGGTGGTTTTGCCGTTGGCCGACACCGGCGTAACAATAGTGCCGGTGGAAGGGCCATCAATTTTTCTCCATACATACCGCACCAGCCTGCCATCTTCATCCTGCGAACCTGATGCGCTTAGTGTGGCCATTGCCGTATTGGTGGATATGGTAAGATCAGGGCCGGCATTGGCTTTGGGCCGTTTGTTTACCGGCAGGCTTTTATCCTGGCCGAGAAACCATTCAAAGATGTTCGGGTTTTGCCAGGTATAGCCGGTATCGTAGGCCCTGTCCCATATACCATGGCCGCCATTATCCCACAAAGTGAGATAGGGCTTTACCGCGGCGCCGCAGTTCATAATGCCGTTGATGGCCCCATTGGTACAACTGGATGGGGTAGTGCCATCGTTCGTAGCGTGAAAGGCCCAGGTAGGCAGTTGGGCGTCTGCAATATTGCACCAGTTGGGAAACTGGCAGGTAGGGCAGCATATGCCAATGGCGCTGAACTGACTGGCATTGGTCACCGAACGGGCAGCATATTCCCACACACCGCCGCCTCCCAGGCTTAGGCCGGTGAGGATGATGCGGTTGGTATCGATGCGTAAATTCTGCTTTGCATATTTGATCATTTCATCGATATAGAAATCCTGCCACCAGCCGTAGGAACTGCTCAGCTGTGGCGACAAAACAATGAAGCTCTGCCAGCGGCCATTCCAGTAAAAACGCATGGGATGCCCTGCGTTGATGTATTTGGGAATGCCATTGGCGCGTACCCTGCTCAGCTCGGAGGTGCCATTTCCACGTTCGCCAATGCCGTGTAAAAAGACAATTAATGGGTATTTCGTGGTAGGATCAACGTTATAATCAGCAGGTTTGTATTCATAAAAACCAATGTACTCGCCGTTGGAAGCGGTGAGTCCGCGGGCCACCTGCTGACCGCTGGCGCCCATGCACAAAAGCATGACTAAACCAGGTAAAAGGTTTTTCATAGAGGTACAGATTTGGGTGTTACGGGATTGGGTGCGATGGGCAGTATACAGGCAACGCGAATAATGAACAGGGCATTATCCGGGCCTGCTGCTGCGTTCAGCGCCCCATTTTCAGGTCTGTCTACGGTGTACGGGGGAAAAGGGCCTTAGTTCAGTAAGCTATTATCCTGTTGAGGATCGGGAGGGCGGTAGTTACTACCGCAAAGCAGGTAAGTAATTAATAGTGTCTTCATAGGGTGATTACGTTTTTAAGAGCCGGGATGAAATTACGCCAGCCGGGTATTTCATCATAGCGTACTAATGCCCATTTTATCAATGGCCTGCATCGTAAAACCTGCACCGGGAAAAACGTGGTTTTTCGTTTTTGTTAAAACCGGATTGCCAATGCCACTTCGCTGCCCGCGTCATCGTCACTTATTCGATAATACTGATCTTCAGTGCCTTGGTGCAAAGATGCAAAGTGTGGATAAATCTTCTCTGGATTGTGGAGCAGGATGCACAGCATTTTGCCGGGGAAAACCCGGCGGGCATTTGGAACAGCATGGCAGTTATGGACGCTTTTTCGGCTCCGGTACCCTGACCCGGTTCCGGGCATTGCCTTTGCATCTTTTGCCACGGCAAGGTACAGTTGAGCAGGAAAAAGTTTTACCATATGAAACAGATATATTTCCCTGTCATTGGCATAGCGATCATGCTGTTTGCCGGCAGTTGTACAAAGGAACCGCTTGATCATCTTTCACAGGACGAAAGCCGTATTTACATTACCAAGCACGATGACTCGCTGAAGTTCGGCAATTACAGCACCTTCAGCATTGTCGATTCTGTAGCAGTCATAGAAAACAACCAGTTTGTGGGCAGGGCGCGTGCTGCAGTGGACGCTGCCTATATTGATGCCATCCGCAACCAACTGCAGGAGCGTGGTTATGCGGAAGTGGCCCGCGATGCGGACCCCGACCTGGCCGTAAGCGTGAACCGCATTTATAATACCTACACCGGCGTGTTCAGTTACGGTGATTACTGGAATTATTATTATGGCTACTGGGACCCCTATTACTGGGGATTCCCGGGGTACAGCTATTTCTTTCCGCCCTTCTATTATGGCTTTTACGAAATCACCGAAGGGGCTTTGTCCATTGACATATTCGACCTGGTGAACGCCCACAATTCCAACAACATCCGGGCAGTATGGAATGGTCTTATACGCGGCTCGGGTGTGTTCCGTGAAGACAAAGCGGCGTCGAATGTGCAAATATTGTTCGACCAGAGCAAATACCTTCAAACCAATTAAGTAGAAAAAATAGGAGTTATGAAAACGATCAATAGTATTGGTTTACTGGTGCTGCTGTTGTTTGCCGGATTAACTGTGCAGGCACAGTCGCGGTTCCGGCTGAACCTCAATTACAATGTATCTGTTCCGGCAGGCAATTTCCGGGATTTCATCGAAGAAACTTCCTGGCGTGGCTGGACCGGTAATTTACTGTATGGCATCAATGACCGCCTGTCGGTAGGGCTTGGTACGGGCTTCCAGGATTACTATGAAAAATTTCCACGCGCTGTATACAAGCTGCGCGAAGGAGGTGAAATTTCAGCAGTGGTTACCAACAGCATTCAAACCATTCCCTTGCTGGCCGTGGCGCAGTACAATTTTTTACCGCGTGCCGTGGTGCAGCCGTATGTTGGTGTAGGGGTGGGCGGTAACATTATCGTATTTGATCAGTACCTGGGTGAGTTTTCCAATTCAGAAAGTACTATAGGTTTTGCCCTGCGCCCGGAGGTCGGTTTGCAGGTCCCAATAGGCAAAAGAGGTTTTAGTGCCAATGTGAACGGTATGTATAATTATATGCCGTACACCCGCAATAATATGGAAGGTCTCCACAACTGGGCGGTAGGCGCCGGAATCAGGTTTTCTTTAAGATAGTGCAGTTGTAGATTGGCTATGTTTGGTTGAGTCCCGCGGCGAGAGCATGCGGGACTTTTGTTATTACCAACAGTTGTCGTTCGTATTTCAGGAACTGGTGTAGGGGGGACTGCTGCATTAATTCAACTGCGGATCAATGGGGAAATTGGCAAGCATTTCATATTCGCCGCCCAGTTTTTTCAGGGCATCTTTCCAGATTTGGTCGGCATGCTTGTGAAATACCAGTTTACGGTTACCCTCGACCGTGAGCCAGGATTTTTCCTGGAGTTCCCCATCCAACTGGCCGCTGCCCCAGCCGGAATACCCAATGTAGAAGCGGATTTTGTCAGTGTTGATGGCACCGCTTCTGATCATATTGATGGCCGTTTCGAAATCGCCGCCCCAGTATATGCCGTCCAGCACTTCATATGAACCGGGGATCAGATCGGGGTATTGGTGCAGGAAGTGAATGGTGTCCATTTGCATGGGACCACCGTAAAACACAGGTAATTTCAGTTCATCCAGGTCGTTCATCAATTCATCCAGCGTGTGGTCGAACAGTTTGTTGATTACAAACCCGAAACTTCCCTCTTCCTGGTGGTCGCAGAGAAATACCACCGTGCGCATGAAGTTCGGGTCCTTTAAGAAAGGTTCCGCTATCAATAACGTACCTGGTCCGGGTGCAATCATGTTTCTAAATTAAGACTTATATGGTCCTGACAAAATCATTGTTTAAAAATTATGGGCCAACCCCGTTTCCTGCACTTTGTAAAAGTTAGTTAAAACAAAACCCTCTAAATTCGTAACATTGGCGTTTGGAAAGCAGTTTTATTAATTTTGTCCGATTCACTTATCTGCTGAGTTAGAATTAACTATCAGAAACGATTGGCAATATTGTGTGAAGTTTGAACTGCCGGCAGGTAATGGGCGTGTCATCAAAATCATATCAGTTGCAGCTACGGAAAATTTTCCCTGTTATTATCATTTTGATCAGCTTTTCGCTGATAGGCGCCATCTATATCCAGTACAGTTGGTTGCGCACCATGCTGCTGGACAAGCAGGAAGAGTTCAGAAGCAAGTTGATCGACGGCATCAACGATGCGGGAAGATTGCTGATGGAGCAAAAAGGCACGTTACCCTCACTGAAAAAATTCCGGAATCAACCCGGTTTCAACTGGCCCTCCGAACAGTTGCAGATGGAACTGATGAAGCCCCCTACCATTGCACAGAAATATACCGAGCTGGAAGTGGCCGAAAAGCTGCAGAAGGCCTTTGAAGGACGCGGGCTGAAAGACGTAAACTTCGAGTTTGCCATTACTTCCAGCGTAAATGTGCTGAGTTACGAACTCAAGTCAAAGAATTTCACCAACGAAATAGAAGACCAGGACAACAATCTCATTCTCTATTACATATTCATGCCTCCCAGCGGCAGCGATCTGGAAAACCTGGTGCCGGAAGAAGTAATGACCGTGGTGGTGCCCGACTGGAAAAAAATGTCGGCCGAAATGCGCTGGTTTATTGTAGGCGCCGTATTCTTTACCCTGATGATCATAGCCACTTTTTACGTGACTGTGAACGCACTGCTGCGCCAGAAAAAAGTCAGTGAAATCAAGAACGACTTTATCAACAACATGACGCACGAGTTCAAGACGCCGCTGGCTACCATCAGCCTGGCCGTGGATGCGTTGCGTAATCATAAGGTGCTGCAGGACCGGGAAAAAATGGAATACTTCACCGGTATCATCAAGGAAGAGAACAAACGCATGAACAAACATGTGGAAACAATTCTCCAGGCTGCGGTGATGGACCGCCAGGAACTGCAGTTGAATAAAGTGCCATTGCACGTTCATAACCTTATTGAGGAAATCATTGACAACTATTCACTGCAATTGCAGGAAAAGAAAGGCAGCGCCGAACTGCACCTCGATGCCAAATATGACTATATTGAGGCTGACCCGGTACATTTCCGCAACCTGATATCCAATCTGGTAGACAATGCAGTGAAATATTCGAAAGAGAACCTGCTGCTCAAAATATTCACCTACAATACCAACAAAGCCCTGGTGATTCGTGTGGAAGACAATGGCATTGGTATGAGCAAGGAAACGGTACGGCGCATTTTTGAAAAATTCTACCGCGCGCATACCGGCAATATTCACAACGTAAAAGGATTTGGCCTGGGACTGAGTTATGTAAAAACCATTGTTGATGCCCACCAGGGCAAGATCAAGGTTGACAGTACGCTGGGCAAAGGATCATGGTTCACCCTTGAATTTCCCCTGATCAAAGGAAAAGAGGTGCCGGCCACCCTGAATGTACAGCTGGAATCATAATACTTATTGCTCCTGCCTGCCAAACAGCAAACATCCATCGCCATAACTGAGAAAGCGAAAATTGTTTTGCAGGGCGTAGTCGTATATTTTTCTCCAGTCTTCACCAACAAAGGCTGCCACCAGCAGGAGCAGGGTAGACTGTGGCTGATGAAAATTGGTCACCAGCGCCTTCGCTATGCGGAACCGGTAGCCCGGACCGATCAGCAAACGGGTGCGCGTGATCAACCGTTTCCATTGCAAGGTTTGCATTTTGTGTAATACCGCCTGCAAAGCAGCATCTACGGGAATTTGATGCGCATCCAGCTCATAGGCGTCCCATTGGTGTAGTTCCCATGCTTGCGGCGGCAGGCCGGGTTGCACAATGGCCTTCACGCCCAGCCAGTACAGGGATTCCACGGTGCGCATAGAAGTGGTGCCCACCACGGTAATATGTTTCGGCAGGTATTGCAGGATGCGCTCAATGGCTGTAGCGCTTACTTCGATGAACTCCGCATGCATTTCGTGGTGCTGCAGCGTCTCGCTTTTAACCGGTTTAAAAGTGCCGGCCCCCACATGAAGCGTTACTTCTTCTTTAAGAACGTTTTTTGCAGCCAGCTTCGAAAAGATAGCAGGGGTGAAATGCAGTCCGGCAGTAGGAGCGGCCACTGAGCCTTCGGCCTGTGCATAGATGGTTTGATACCGCTCAGCATCTGATGCATCTGCTTCTCTTTTGATATAGGGCGGAAGCGGCACCATACCGGCATAATGCAGTATCTCGGCAAAGGAGAGGTCTGCCGGTTCCCATTGCAGTTCAATGGCAAAGGCATCCTGTTCCTTACCTACATAACGGGCCCGGACCACCAGTGGCTGATCGTGGTGTTGCAGGTGTTTTTCCAGTACCTGGCCCGCTTTCCATTTGCTGGCGCCACCGATCAGGCATATCCATAGCACTTTGCGACGCTGCTGCATAGCCGAAGTGATATCCCCATACTGCGGATGCGGTTCCAGGCAGAAAATTTCGATAACGCCTCCGGTGGGTTTCTGAAAGTGCAGGCGGGCTTCCACCACTTTGGTGTTGTTCAGTATCAGCAGGGAATCCGCAGGCAATTGTTCGTCGATCTGCCGGTAAGCGGTTTCGGTTATGGTTCCCTGTTTGTAGATGAGCAGTTTGGACGCGTCACGTTCGGCCAGCGGATAGGCAGCAATCCGTTCGGCAGGCAGGTGATACGTGTAGTCGTAAATGGAAATGTTTTTGATGTCCATCGCCGCGAAGGTAGGGCGGAAATGATCAGGATGGAAGGTTCATCGGCCAATCGGTCTGGAGAGTTGCGGTGGGAAGGAGGGCTTTACTATTAAAGAAATCCCTTCCCGACACGATAGCTTTATTTGCGTTTGCTGACCGGCACTACCAGTTTCAGCCCGTTCCATATGTCGGTAACGGCGCAAACCTTGATATCTACCAGGTCGTTTTGCAGCGCCCAGTTGCGGATCACATCTTCTGTAAGATCGGTGGGGATGCGGGCGCTTTTTTTATACCAGCTTACCCATATCGCGATGTTGGGATTGGCTTTGATGGCCGGCTTGAGTTTTTTCATTGCCGACTCAAATTCACGAAATGATCTGGCGAAGAGATGCAGCAGGTCGGGTGTGGGTTGGCCGGTGGTGAGTTGCGGGCCGATGTCTTTTTGCACTAATTGCAGGTAATCATCAGGCGCCTGGACCAGTTGCACCTTCATGCTTTCTTTAATACCCAGCTTCTTGAGCAGGGGCGTACCGGAATAGCCAGCGGTTGTTGACATGAGATCCTGATGTTGGGAGGTTACAGCGTTATACACCCTTTTTCTCACCTATTCACACCCTTTCCACACCCTACCCACAGGTTGTGCACAATAACTTGTGCAAAATAAGCATCCTAAATCCCCTCAAACCCACACCCCACCTGCATTCAAGGCACACCAATCCCTGTGGAAAAATTAAATATTCCAAATTTTGTTTGGAAAGTGGGAAAAAGTGTTATTTTGTGTAAGTTTTTGAAAAATTGGTACAACTCATTGTAAATGATCGTTTTTCTCGGAGAATACGAGGTCACTTTGGACGCAAAGGGACGCTTTCTCCTACCGGCGGGCATACGAAAACAGCTCCCGGAAGGCGCCGGCGACCAGTTTGTGATCGCCCGCGGCTTTGAGAAGTGCCTGACCTTGTATCCGAAGCAAAACTGGGATCCCATATTAGCCGAGTTGAGTAAAGTTAGTGAATACAAAGCCGAGAACAGGGAATTCCTCCGGTATTTTACAATGGGTGCCACCCTGATGGAACTGGATTCGGCAGGTCGCCTGCTGGTACCACCGAATCTGAAAGCACATGCAGGACTGGAAAAAGATGTGGTGCTTGTTTCTGTCATCAACAAAATTGAAATCTGGGATAAAGGTAAGTATCAGCAGTTCTTTGAGTCTTTTTCACCGGAAAAGTACAGCGACCTGGCAGAACGGGTAATGGGTGGCCGGAATTTTACGCAACTATAAAGCATGAGCCAGCGTGATTATCATGAACCGGTTTTGCTGCAGGAAGCGTTGGACGCTTTGAATATTCATGCAGACGGCACCTATGTGGACTGCACCTTTGGTGGCGGCGGACATGCCAGAGCAATATTGAAGCAGTTGGGACCACATGGGCGGCTGGTGGCATTTGACCAGGATGAAGATGCACGCGCCAACCTGCCCGATGATCCGCGGATCATTTTTGTGCAGCACAATTTCCGTCACATCGGCCGCTTCCTCCGCCTGCACAAAATTGCCGGCGTAGACGGTATACTCGCCGACCTCGGCGTAAGCAGTCACCAGTTCGATGAAGCGGAACGTGGTTTCTCCACGCGGTTCGAAGGCAGCCTCGACATGCGCATGGACAAGCGCCAGGACCTCACTGCCTTTGACGTGGTTAACACGTATACGGAACAACAGTTGCACAAACTGTTTGAGCAATATGGCGAAGTGACGAATGCACGCACCCTGGCACGCACCATCGTTCAGCAGCGTCAATCCGCTTCGCTCCGCACCATTGCCAATTTCAAACAGGCCATCAGCTCCGTGGTGAAAGGGAATCCCAATAAATACTTCGCCCAGGTATTCCAGGCTTTACGCATTGCGGTGAATGATGAACTGGGTGCACTGCAGGAAATGCTGCAACAGGTGCCATCCCTGTTAAAACCAGGTGGCCGCATCGTGATCATCACGTTTCACTCGCTGGAAGACAGAATCGTAAAAAATTTTTTCCGAAAAGGAAGTTTTGAAGAAGCAGACCCTGCAGATCTTTTCGGACATACCCCTTCGCCTCCGCTGAAAGTTGTAACCAAGAAACCGGTGATACCAACCGACGATGAGATCAGACGCAATCCCCGCTCACGCAGCGCAAAACTGCGCGCAGCGGAAAAAACAGAGAATAGTGGATAATGGACAGTGGGATAATAAGTAGTTAGTTCTTCAGTCATAATACAGGGTATAAAATTCAATGTTTTATGAAAGCTGCTTGAGAAGCAAGCTCTTTAGCGGTTGTACGGTGAACAACTGTGCAACCGCTGTTCTTAAAAAAATCTATGAGCGAAGAAAAAAACAGGAAGGAAAGCTCCAGGGAGTGGAGAAGAATTTTCGGTTACCGCTGGATCGTAAACAACATTCCCTATTTCCTGTTCTTGTCGGTACTGGCGGTGATTTACATCTACAACGGCCATTATGCCGACAAGACCATTCGTAACATCAATAAAGTGAGCCGGCAACTGAAAGAGTTGCAGTATGAATACAAAACCGTGAAAAGCGAAGTGATGTTTCGCAGCAAACAAAGTGAACTGGCGAAATCAGTAGCGCCGCTCGGACTGAAAGAATTGACAGCTCCACCCTATGTACTGAAAGACAGTACAGGCAGGTGAAATAAATCAGCTAACCGCAGCAACGCGAGGTGGCAGAGAAAGCCTGGATTATAACAACAGACAGGAATTGCTCATTGAAACCGGCTTGACAGGATAGTTGGCATTCGCTCCGCGCCTCCGCGTCGCTGCGGCAATAACAACAACAATCGAAATAACAACACCCTTTGGAAGTAAAGCGCGACATATTATGGCGGGTATATCTCTGTTTCCTGGGCATTGTTGCCTTTGCCATTGCCATCATAGGTCGCGCGGTATATATACAACAGGTACAGGGCAGTTACTGGATTGCACAGGCCAACGAACAACAACAGCGCATTGAAGAAGTAGAGGCGCAACGCGGCACCATCTTCAGCGAAGACGGCCGCATGCTGAGCACCTCCATACCATATTTTGATATTTATATAGATTTTATGGCCGAAGGTTTGCGGGAAAAAGACGGACGGCGTTTCAAAGACAATCTTGATTCGCTGGCGCTTGGTCTTGCTGCTTTGTTCAAAGACAAAAGCAGCAACGCTTACCGGCAGGAACTGAAGGAAGGCTACCGCAAAAAACAACGGTATTATCTCTTCAAGAGAAACATCACCTTCCGCCAATACCAGAAACTGCGCACACTGCCGCTGATCAGACAGGGCAGCAACAAAAGCGGTTTCATTGCAGAGGTAAAAAACAAACGGCTCAACCCGTTCGGCCTGCTGGCCAATCGTACCATCGGCCTGTCTCGCGAATATGTGGATAGCGACGGAAAGAAAAAGAATACGAACGTGGGACTGGAAAAAACGTACGACTCATTGCTGCGCGGACAAACGGGCAGGCGCTTGATGCAGCGCATCGCAGCTGGCGTATATATGCCGGTAGACGGATCGGAAATTGAACCGGAAAACGGAAAAAGTATCATCACTACTATAGATGTGAACATACAGGACATTGCGGAGAATGCTTTGCTGCGGGTAATGACAGAAAATGAATGTACCCATGGCACCTGCATCGTGATGGAAGTAGCCACGGGTAAAATAAAAGCCATTGCCAACCTGGGCAGAAGGCCCGATGGTTCTTACTGGGAAAATCTCAACTATGCCATACTGGCTTCCGAACCGGGCAGCACCTTCAAACTGGCTACCATGCTGGCTTTGCTGGAAGATGAACGCATCCGGCTTTCGGACCATGTTGATCTCGAAGAAGGACGCTGGAAAGTAAACGGCCGCGTGGTATTCGATTCGGAACATCATGGCCGCCGCGATGTAACCATCAAGCAGGCTTTCATGCACAGTTCCAATGTAGGCATGGCCAAACTGGTGATGAACCATTATGTGAACGCGCCGGGCAAATTCATTGAGCACCTGAAAAAACTGCGGCTGCACGAACCTACCGGTGTTGACCTGGTAGGCGAGTCTGCTCCCGTGATCAAAACGCCGAAGTCGCGCACATGGAGCGCCACCACTTTGCCCTGGATGAGTTTCGGCTATGAAGTGATGATCAGTCCGCTGCAGACATTGATGTTGTACAACGCCATTGCCAACAACGGAAAAATGATGAAGCCATACCTGGTAAGCGAGGTGCAGCAGGATGGCGTAACCGTGCATGAAATAAAACCGGAAGTGGTGAAGGAAAAGATATGCAGTGAAAAAACATTGAAGCAACTGCAGGAATGTCTCACGGCTGTTTGCATGGATTCAGGAGGTACCGGTTACAGTCTGTTTAAAGATGCATGGTACAGTGTGGCTGGTAAAACAGGAACAGCGCTGGTGGCAAATGGTAATCGTGGTTATGCCGATCATATTTACCAGTCATCCTTTGCCGGATACTTTCCGGCCAACAATCCGCAATACAGTTGTATTGTGGTGATCAAAAACAAACCCTTTGCAAAAACATATTACGGTGCAAAAATCGCCGGGCCGGTGTTCAGGGAAATTGCGGACAAATTATTTGCACAACGCAGCAGTGGAAAAGATGCCATTCGCAGCTATACCTGGACCAAGGACACCAGTAACTATACCTATGCAGGCGTTGCAGCAGATATGAAGGAAGTATTGAAGATGATCAACTGGTCATACCGCGATTCTGTGAAGCAGGAAGAATGGGGCAGATTATACCCCGTGCAGCGCGAGCCGGTGCTGCGTGCGCAGCGCGTGGCGCCCAATACCATGCCCGATGTATCAGGCATGGGTTTGAAAGATGCGCTGTACCTGTTGGAGAATATGCAACTGCGCGTACGTGCAACAGGCAGGGGTAAAGTACAATCGCAAAGCATTCCGGCTGGAACGGCTATTGCAAAAAATCAATTGGTAACCATCGAACTGAACTGACAATCGTGTTATTACAGGATATACTATACAAAGTAAAGATCAGGCAGGTGCGCGGCAATACCGGCATTGAGGTGAATGGCCTGCAATCGGATTCGCGCAAAGTGCAGCAGGGTGCTGTGTTTATTGCTGTGCGTGGCGTACATGCCGATGGTCATCAGTTCATTGACAAAGCGGTTGAGCAGGGCGCTGTGGCAGTAGTGGCAGAGGAGCTTCCCGCTACCACCAGCGAAGCAGTAACCTGGATACAGGTAGAGAACAGTGCAGCCGCAGCCGGCGTTATGGCGCACAATTTTTACGGTCAGCCTTCGGAAAAACTCAAGCTGGTAGGTGTAACCGGTACCAACGGAAAAACTACCATCGCTACGCTGCTGTTCAAATTGTTTTCTTCGCTGGGGTATCAGTGTGGGTTGCTGAGCACAGTGGAAAATCATATTGGAAAAACCGTACTGCCGGCTACGCATACCACACCGGATGCCATTAGCCTGAACGCACTGTTGAAGCAAATGGTAGATGCCGGTTGTACGCATGTGTTCATGGAAACCAGCTCGCATGCCTTGCACCAGCACCGCGTGGCAGGCCTGAAATATACAGGAGCGATCTTCAGCAACATTACGCATGATCACCTGGACTATCACAAAACATTCGAGGAATACATCCGTGTAAAAAAATCATTCTTCGATAACCTGCCATCCGATGCATTTGCCATATCCAATGCAGACGACAAACGGGGCGCGGTGATGCTGCAGAACACGCAGGCAGCGAAATACCTGTACAGTTTGCGCAGCATGGCAGGCTTTAAAGGGAAAATACTGGAAAACAGCCTGAGCGGACTGGTGATGAACATTGACGAACAGGAAGTGCATTTCCGGCTGATCGGCGAATTCAATGCCTACAACCTGCTGGCAGTATATGCCGCTGCGCTTTGCCTGGGCGAAGACAAACAGGAAGTGTTGCAGCATCTCAGCGGGCTGACCGGTGCTGAAGGCAGGTTCGACTATATCGTGTCACCCAAAGAAAATGTGATTGGTATTGTAGACTATGCCCACACGCCCGACGCCTTGCTGAATGTGCTGGCCACTATCAAAAAATTACGCAAGGGGCATGAGCAGATCATCACCGTAGTGGGTTGTGGAGGCGACAGGGATAAAACCAAAAGGCCGGTGATGGGCGAAGTAGCATGCGAACACAGTGACCGGGTAATCTTCACTTCAGACAATCCGCGCAGTGAAGACCCGCAGGAGATCCTGAAAGATATGGAACAGGGTTTGAACACGGCCGCACGCCGCAAATTCATTGCCATAGCCGACAGGAAAGAAGCGATCAAAACGGCCATCAGCCTGGCAAAGCCGGAAGACATTGTGCTGATTGCCGGCAAGGGTCATGAAAAATATCAGGAAATCAAAGGTGTGAAATATCCATTTGATGATAAACAGGTGGTAAAGGAAGTATTTGAGAACCTGGGCAAATAGTAAAACCACCGGAATAAAACAGAACACGGACGGTTAACATAGCCAGCAGAGGAAAAAAGAGTAAAAGGGAGGAGGGGTTACGAAACAAAGATTGCGGAGCAGAACAAAAAACGGCAATCAGAAACTACAAAAAGAGAAAGGAATTTAACGGGATGTGCAAAGGAGAACCTTTTGCTCTTATCCTCCTGGCAAAAAAAGAATTACCAACATGCTATACCATTTAATGGATTGGTTGCAAAGCGAAGGGATAAAGTTCCCGGGCAGTGCGCTGTTCCAGTTTATCACTTCGCGGGTATTGCTGGCCGTGATTCTGTCGCTGGTTATATCGGCGCTGTTTGGCAAGCAGATGATCAACTATCTGCGCCGTATGCAGGTAGGAGAAACCGTTCGCGATCTGGGACTGGCCGGTGAGCAACAGAAAAAAGGCACGCCTACCATGGGTGGGTTTATCATAATCCTCGCCATACTGGTGCCTACATTGTTGCTGGCCGATCTGAACAAAGCATATATCCGGCTGATGATTTTTGCCACCGTGTGGTTGGGCCTTATCGGATTTATTGACGATTACCTCAAACTGCGCGCAAAACGACTGGCGCAGCAACAAGGTATACCTTATAAAAAAGGTGATAAAGATGGGTTGGCAGGATGGTTCAAAGTACTGGGGCAGGTGGTGCTGGGGATTGTAGTGGCTGCGGTATTGTTGTTCAACGAAAACACCAAAGTGTATCGTGAATATGCCGGCGTTCATCTGCCTGCCGATACATCGGGCATGATCCGCATCCCGTTTGACGGTAAGGAAAAAATATTTGTAAAGGCAGATGAGCCGATCACTACTATACCCTTTGTAAAAACGCATGAATTCAACTATTCCAAATTGCTGCCGAAGGCGGTAAGAGGATTTACGTGGCTCTTGTACATGCTGATTGTGATATTCATTGTAACGGCAGTGTCGAACGGGGCGAATATCACAGATGGACTGGACGGGCTGGCCACCGGCACGAGCGCCCTTATTGGTGTATGTCTCGGCATATTTGCCTATGCAAGCGGTAATCTCCGTTTTGCAGAATACCTCAACATCATGTACATACCCAACCTCGGTGAGCTGTCCATTTTCATTGGCGCCATGATCGGGGCCTGTATCGGGTTTTTGTGGTACAACGCTTATCCGGCGCAGGTGTTTATGGGCGACACGGGGAGCCTTACACTGGGGGGCATCATAGCAGCACTGGCCATCATTGTGCGGAAAGAATTGCTGATCCCCATTTTTTGCGGGGTGTTCCTGGTAGAAGTGCTGAGCGTGAGTCTGCAGGTAAGCTATTTCAAGTATACCAAAAAGAAATACGGTGAGGGCAGGCGCATTTTCCTGATGAGCCCGCTTCACCATCACTACCAGAAACTGGGATATCATGAATCGAAAATTGTGACGCGCTTCTGGATAGTGACCATTCTTTGCGTGGTGTTCAGCATAGTAACCCTTAAAATAAGATAATCCTTTTCCTGGAAAACCTGCTTCCTCTGTTGCTATGAAAATTATTACTGAAAAACCACGCTCTGAAAATTCCAATCCCGGAAAACCATCCTAGCAGTAAGAGATTGTGGTGCAGTAACAAGTTCAAGCTATAGAAAAACCCCCTTAATCCGTTTTGCGTTTGCGCAAAATAACGGTGCGATTATCGGTAATGAAAAAAAAACTCGTCATACTCGGCGCCGCCGAAAGCGGAATTGGTGCAGCCATACTGGGCATGCGCCAGGGATATGATGTGTTTGTGTCCGACGCCGGAACGATTAAGGAGCAATACCTCGCTGACCTTGAGCAATACGGCATTGCCTGGGAAGCAGGTAAGCACACAACCGAAAGAATACTGCAGGCAGATGAAGTGGTAAAAAGCCCGGGTATACCGGAAAAGAATGAACTGGTAAAACAAATCCGGGCCATAGGCATCCCGGTGATCAGTGAAATTGAGCTGGCGTACCGCCATAAAGGCAACAGCAAAATCATCGCTATCACCGGCAGCAATGGCAAAACCACTACCACGGCGCTTACGTACCACATCTGCAAAACTGCCGGACTCGACTGTGCGCTGGTGGGCAATATCGGTTACTCATTTGCACGAAAAGTGGCCGAAGATCCCAAACCCTGGTATGTGGCAGAGATCAGCAGTTTTCAACTGGACGATATCAAAACTTTTCGTCCTGATGTTGCAGTGCTCACCAATATCACAGAAGACCACTTGGACCGGTACGATTACAAATTCGAAAACTATATCAATAGCAAGTTCCGGATTGTGATGAACCAGACAGCAGATGATTATTTCATCTATTGTGCAGACGATCCGGTAACGATGCAATATATAGGGAAGTATTCCTTTAAATCTAACCCACTACCATTCAGTATGCAACAAACACTAGACCGCGGAGCATTCATTCAGAATGAAGTTATGACGATCGTAGCCAGGGATGAAAAATTGCAGATGAGCGTGTTCGATTTTACGCTCAGGGGCAAGCACAATCAATATAATACTATGGCGGCCGGTTTAGCAGGTTCAGTGATTGAACTGCGAAAAGACAAGATTCGTACAGCGGTACAGAGTTTCGATGCGCTTCCGCACCGCATGGAAAAGGTATCGGTGGTACGCGGTGTGGAATTTATCAACGACAGCAAGTCGACCAATGTTAACAGCACCTGGTTTGCGTTGGAAAGCATGACCAAGCCGGTCATTCTCATACTCGGTGGCGTAGACAAAGGAAATGATTACTCCATACTGACCGACCTGGTGCGGGAAAAAGTAAAAGCCATTGTGTGCATGGGTGTTGACAACCGCAAAATTCATGAAGCATTCCAGAACGATGTTTCATTGATGGTCAATACAAGCAGTGCAGCGGAAGCAGTAAAAGCAGCTTTTCATTTTGCCAACAGCGGCGACGTAGTGCTGCTCAGTCCTGCCTGCGCCAGCTTCGACCTGTTTAAAAACTATGAAGATCGCGGAGATCAGTTCAAGAAAGCCGTGAGAGAGTTATAAAAAGTAAATGAGCAACGTTAACGATATACGATTTGATGAAATAGCGCCAACATCCACCGGCCTGCTTAGCAGAACACGTGGCGACAAGGTGATATGGGCCGTAGTGGTGGTGCTGGCATTGGTGTCGATGCTGGTGGTGTACAGTTCCACCGGGTTGCTCGCGTACCGCTATAATCGGGGTAATACAGAAGTGTACCTGTTCAGGCAGGTAATGTTCATATTGGCAGGGTTGGTGGTCATTTATTTTTCGCACCGCGTGAACTACACCTTGTATTCACGGCTGGCGCGCATTCTGTTTATTATTTCGATACCCCTGCTGGTATATACGCTCTTTTTTGGTGTTCGCCTGAATGAAGGAAGCCGCTGGATCAGGTTGCCCATTATCAATCTTACCTTCCAGACTTCCGACCTGGCCAAGCTTGCGCTGTTTATGTATGTAAGCAGACTGCTGAGCAAAAAACAGGCGGTGATCAAGGATTTCAAAAAAGGTTTCCTGCCTGTGTTAATCCCGGTAGTGATCATTTGCGTGCTGATTGCACCGGCCAATTTGTCTACAGCGCTGCTGGCTGGAGCTACCAGCTTGTTACTGCTCTTCATAGGAAGGGCCCGTATGAAACACTTGTTGATCACCATAGCTGCTGCGCTGGTACCGGTGATATTGCTGGTGATGCTGGCATTAAGCTATTACGATAAAGCAACAGGAAAGAGTAAAGACCTGCCTGTTATACTGGAAACCGGTCGTATTGCCACCTGGATCAGCCGTATCCAGGACTTTGTATACGACAGCAAGGGAGGTAATAAAGAAGACAATTACCAGGTAAACCAGGCAAAGATTGCCATTGCCAAAGGCGGCCTGCTGGGATTAGGCCCGGGGAACAGCGAAACAAGAAATTTCCTGCCGCACCCGTATTCGGATTTCATATTCGCCATCATCATTGAGGAATATGGACTGGCTGGCGGGGCGTTTATCCTGTTTGTATATCTCGTATTCCTGTTTCGCTGTATACGCATCTTTCGGAGATGCCCATACGCATTTGGGGCATTCCTGGCATTGGGGTTGAGTTTTACCCTGGTGATCCAGGCACTGGTGAATATGGCTGTAACAGTAAACCTGTTTCCCGTTACCGGCGTTACATTGCCGCTGGTGAGCATGGGGGGCAGTTCATTTTTGTTTACCTGTCTTGCCATTGGTATCATTCTGAGCGTGGCAAGAAATGTGGAACAACTGGAAGGAAAGGCGTTGGAAAAAGCGCCGGCATAAATGGCTGAAACACGAACCGTAGTACTGTAATAAGTAAAAACAAAAGTTACCAAATATGAGCGAGCAGCAAAGGGTGCAGGAGGTGACTGGCTCCTTAACAGCAAAAGGCAGGGAGCCAGTGGAGGGGAGTCAGCAGCCTGTTCGTATCATCATAGCAGGCGGAGGTACAGGCGGACATATTTTTCCCGCCATTGCCATAGCCAATGCGTTGAAGAAAGCTAACCCTGCCACGCAAATTCTTTTTGTTGGTGCGAAAGGAAAGATGGAAATGGAAAAAGTACCGCAGGCAGGTTATGACATAAAAGGAATTGACATTGCGGGATTCAACCGCAGCTCTTTGATTAAGAATATTGGTTTACCGTTCAAGCTGATCAAAAGTTTTTTCCAGGTAAAACGGATCGTTGACGCGTTCAGGCCGCATGCGGCTATTGGCGTGGGCGGCTATTCCAGTTTTCCGGTGTTGCGATATGCTCAGGCGCGCAACATTCCCACTTTTATTCACGAAGCAAATTCGTTTGCGGGTAAATCCAACATGCTGCTGGCAAAGAAAGCTGTGCGTGTGTTTGTAGCTACGGACGGTATGGAAAAATTCTTTCCGGCTGCTAAAATCCAGGTCACGGGGAACCCGGTGCGGCAAAACATTGTGCAGCACCGTATCAGTCGTGAAGAAGGCATCCGGTTCTTTGAACTGGACCCCGCAAAGAAAACCGTGCTTGCTACGGGGGGCAGCCTGGGCGCAAAAGGAATCAATAAAGCGATTCACGCGCACATCGAAGAATTCAAAAAGAATGATGTGCAACTGATATGGCAAACGGGAAAACCTTTTGCACCAAAGGCCAGTGAACTGGCTGTAGAATATAAAAATATCTGGGTAAACAGTTTTATCGGCCAGATGGAATATGCCTATGCCGCAGCAGACGTAGTGATCTCGAGAGCAGGCGCCATGGCCATTGCAGAACTCTGCGTGGTTAAAAAGCCGGTGGTATTTGTGCCTTATCCGCACGCGGCCGAAGATCATCAGACAGTGAATGCGCAAAACCTGGTTAATAAAAATGCTGGGCTGATGATCAGAGACAGCGAAGCGAAAGAGCAACTGGTAAGCACTGTAATAGCCCTGGCAAAGGATGAGGCAAAACAACGGGATTTGAGTGAAAATATTGGCAGGCTGGCCGTTACCAATGCCGATGCCGTGATAGCAGAAGAGGTGTTGAAGGCAATCGTAAATAATAAATAGTGAACAGCAATATTTGCTACTGACAGCAATGGATATACGCAATATAAAGAAGGTATACTTTATCGGGATCGGCGGAATAGGTATGAGTGCGCTGGCGCGCTATTTCAAATTTCACGGCAAGGAAGTGAGCGGCTACGACAGAACGGAAACCACCTTAACGAGGCAGTTGGTAGCAGAAGACATCCCTGTGCATTATGAAGAAAATCTGTCGCTGGCGCCCAAAGATGCAGAACTGGTTGTATATACGCCGGCTGTACTAGCTGAACATAAAGAACTGGCGTATTACCGCCAGCAGGGTTATCCCCTGATGAAGCGCAGTGAAGTGCTGGGGGCTATTACCCAAAGCTCTTTTAATATTTGTGTGGCAGGCACGCACGGGAAAACAACCGTCACCACCATGGTGGCGCATATCCTGCGGCATAGTGGCTATGGGTGCAATGCATTCCTCGGTGGCATTGCTGTGAACTACAACAGCAATTACTGGAGCCATGAAAGAAATGTGTGCGTGGTGGAAGCCGATGAATACGACCGTAGTTTTTTGCGCTTAAGTCCTGATATAGCAGTGATCACCGCCATGGATGCCGACCACCTCGATATCTATGGCACGCATGAAGCAGTGGAAGAGGCCTTTATCGGATTTTCCCAAAAAATAAAACCGGGTGGCGTGTTGCTGAGCAAGGCCGGGCTGCCGCGTGGCAATGCATTGGGGGGCGATGCGCATCTTACCTATCATTTGAACGATACGCGCGCCAATGTGTATGCTACAGATATCCGGATGCATCATGGCAGCTACAGCTTTCGTGTAGTGATGAACAACTGGCAACTTAACGATGTAACGCTGCACATGGGCGGCATGCACAACATTGAAAACATGGTGGCTGCCATCGGTGTTGCGCATCAGTTGGGGATTGACGACGAAGCCATCCGTCAGGCGGTAGCTGCTTTCAAAGGCGTGAAGAGAAGGTTTGAATACGTGGTGAAAGATGAACGGTGGGTGTATATAGATGATTATGCCCATCACCCCGAAGAATTGCGCGCATTGATCACAGGTGCAAAAGGATTGTTCCCGGAATGGCCCTGCACCATCGTGTTTCAGCCGCACCTGTTTACCCGTACCCGCGATTTTGCAGACGGGTTTGCAGCCGTTCTCGATCTGGCAGATGAGGCAATCCTGTTGCCCATCTACCCGGCAAGAGAACTGCCCATCGAAGGGGTGACGAGTGAACTGATCCTTCGCAAAATGAAAAACCACCATAAAAAACTGTTGAACAAACAGGACGTGTTGAAGGAACTCGCAGCGAAGCAACCGGGTCAACTCATCATCACTGCCGGCGCCGGCGATATTGATACGATAGTTGAACCGTTGAAAAAACAATTAACGCAGTCGTAGTGCGCTTGCACACGACGCCAGGCAACAACCATGAAAGCAAAGCGCCACATACGACGCATCTTTTTCCTTGCCTGCTGGTTGGCAGCAGGTGTGGGCATCATGGTATTGCTGGTAGCCGCCATCCGGGTACAGAAAGACAAAGTGTGTAAGGGATATGAAATCGTAATTACCGGGTCGGGCGAAAAAAAATTTATTGACGAGCAATATATCATAAAGCTGCTGACGGCCGCCGGAACGGTAAAAGGAAAAAGCATTAAAAGCTTTGACCTGCGCAGCATTGAAACCCAGCTTGAAAAAACGCCGTGGGTACGCAATGCGGAACTGTACTTTGACAATAACCAGGTGTTGAAGGTATCTATTGAAGAAAAAGAACCGGTAGCGAGAATTTTTACAGTTACTGGTGATAGTTATTATATCAGCCGCAACGGGGAATACCTGCCATTGTCTGATCGCTTTTCAGGCCGCTTGCCGGTGTTTACCGGTTTCCCGGTAGTGCGCTCGAAAATGTCGCGGGCCGACAGCCTGCTGATGCTGGACATCGAACACATCAGCGACTACCTGTCGAACGAGCCGCTGTGGATGGCGCAGATAGCGCAGGTGCATATTACCCGCGACCGGCACTTTGAAATGGTGCCCATGCTCGGCAACCATATCATAGAATTCGGCGACGGAACGGATTGTGAAGATAAATTCAGGCGCCTGCGGCTTTTCTATCAGCAGGTATTGGCTAAAAGAGGGCTGGATGTATATGAACGCATCCGCCTTCAGTTCAAAGGCCAGGTAGTGGGAGTGCGGAAAGGTGGGTAGAACATAGAAAATTATGGAACAACAACAACTAAAAACAGGATAAACATGCACAATGATCAACAACCCATTATCGTAGGGCTCGACATAGGCACCACGAAGATCGCTGCGATTGCCGGCCGCAAGAATGAGTTCGGCAAGCTGGAGATCCTCGGTTTTGGCCGGGCAAACTCCAACGGTGTAAAACATGGCCAGGTGCTGAACATAGATGAAACCATCAAAGCCATCCGTACGGCTTTGGACAACTGCTATACATCCAATCCTGACCTCGAAATAAATGAAGTGTACGTTGGCATTGCGGGACATCATATCAAAAGTTTGCAAACACGTGGGGATATCGTGCGCCAGCAAACCGATGATGAAATCACGCAGCGGGAAATTGATCAGTTGATTGCCGATCAATACAAAACTTATATTCCCGCCGGCGACCAGATCATTGATGTAATTCCGCAGGAATTTACCGTAGACAATTTTCAAAACATTCCCAATCCCATCGGGTATGGCGGCGTAAAGGTGGGCGCCAATTTTCACATCATCACCGGCGATAAAAACGCCATCCGCAATATCAACCGTGCCGTGGAAAAAAGTGGTCTGCGCACCAAAGACCTCGTGCTGCAACCGCTGGCATCCGCTGCTGCTGTAATGGGACAGGAAGACCTTGAAGCGGGTGTGGCCATTGTTGATATTGGTGGCGGTACCACCGACCTCGCTGTGTTTTATGAAGGCATTCTCAAACACACTGCTGTGATTCCCTTTGGTGGAGAAAATATCACCAACGATATCAAAACCGGCCTCGGCGTATTGAAAACACAGGCCGAACAAATGAAGGTACAGTTTGGCAGTGCGCTGGCCAATGAAACCAAGATGAACGCCTATATCACCATTCCCGGCTTGCGCGGTATGCCTGCCAAGGAAATCAGCGTGAAGAACCTGGCGAACATCATACAGGCACGCATGAGCGAAATCATGGACTTTGTTACCTATCACCTGAAACAGGTTGGGCTCGACAACCGGATGCTCAACGGAGGCGTGGTACTTACCGGTGGTGGTTCGCAATTGCGCCATCTCATTCAGTTAACAGAATATGTAACCGGGCTGAACGCAAGGATCGGTTTCCCCACGGAACACCTGGCCGCTGGACATATTGAAGAACTGGCCAAGCCAACCTATTCAACCTGTATCGGTCTGATCCTGAAAGGTTATTCCGATTATGAGCATAACCGCAAGCAATTTGAGAACCAGTTTGCAAAAGTGGCCATACCGGAAACGTTGAAACAGCCGGTTACTGCAGCGGAAGTACTGGCAAATGAAGAAGGCATGCAAACAGAAAAAGTAAAGAACCGCAAAGGATTGCGTGATTTCTGGGGCAAGTTCAAAGATGGTATCATCGATCTGTTCAAGGAAGAAGAAGATCACGCATTGTGATGAATAAAGCACTTACAATTTACTAACCTGTTTAATTCTAAATAATGTCTCAGCAGCTGGTGAGGATAAAGGGCTGATGGGGCGACAAATTGAAAGCTATGATTCATTTTGATTTACCGAAGGAGAAATCATCTATCATCAAGGTGATTGGTGTAGGCGGTGGTGGCAGCAATGCGGTGAACCACATGTACAGCCAGCACATTGAAGGCGTTAATTTTATCATTTGTAATACCGATGCACAGGCCATTGCACAAAGCCGTGTGCCGAATAAAATACAACTCGGGCCCCATCTCACACAAGGGCTCGGCGCAGGCGCCAATCCCGACATTGGCCGCCAGGCATGTGAAGAAAGCCTCGAAGAGATCAAGCGCATCCTCGAAGTGAATACCAAAATGGCGTTCATTACTGCCGGCATGGGCGGTGGTACCGGTACCGGTGGCGCGCCGATCATTGCACGAATTTGTAAAGAACTGGGTATTCTCACGGTAGGTATTGTTACTACTCCTTTTTCTTATGAAGGAAAGAAAAGGCAGCAGCAGGCCGAAGAAGGTATCCGCAACATGAAGCAGTATGTGGACACGCTGCTGGTGATCAGCAACGACAAACTGCGGCACCAGTTCGGTAACCTGAAAATGAAAGAAGCGTTTGCCAAGGCAGATAATGTGCTGGCAACAGCAGCCAAATGTATTACGGATGTGATCAACAGCACCGGTCAGATCAACGTGGACTTTGCCGATGTGTGCACCGTCATGCGCAATGGTGGTGTGGCCATTCTAGGCAGCGCTGCCGTTGGTGGTGAAAACCGTGCGCTGCGGGCTATTGAACAGGCGCTGGCATCACCGCTGCTGAACGATAACGATATCCGCGGCGCCAAATGGATTCTCATCAACATCAACTCTGCCGAAGGTGAGCATGAGTATACGATGGACGAAGTGGAAGTGATCCAGAACTATCTCATCAGCCAGGCCGGGGAAGGTACAGACGTTATTCTCGGTATGGGCTACGACAATTCGCTCACCGACCAGATTGGTATTACGATCATAGCTACCGGATTTGAACACAAAGACCCGTTCAGGAAAGAAGAGGAAAAACCGGTTGAAAAGAAGGATGAAAAGATCGTTTATACATTGGGTGAACCGGTTGCGCCTCCACAAAAACCTGTGCAGGCAGAAGAGCCTATTGTGGATGAACTGGCCCCCCGGCTGATTGAAGCAGATGAACCTGCGCCTACAGCAGGGCCTGTGATTTTTACGATGGACAGCGATGGGAAAAATACTGTGGACAATCCCGTGGAAAAAAAGAATGCGCCTGAAAAGATCGAATGGGTACTTTCGCAACCAGCCGTTAGTGCTGAACAAGTTAACGCACAGGAATCGAAAAAAACAGTAGAAAAGAAACAAAATAATTCTCCGGCGTCTGCAGCGTCCGGAGGGTACTTGGCCAAGCCATCCAATATTTATGCAGAACCTGGGTCGGATGAATCCATACCTGAACACTCACCTGTAAAGGAACAAGTCCTGGATACTACTTCGCATTCCGCAAAGGAAGAAGACCCTTCTTTGCAAATGCAGCTGGTATTCAGAGACGACATTCCAGCGGCGGAAGAGCCTGGGGCCCATCAACCTCTACAACCTGTTAGTAGCGATCATTTTGCTGAGGAGTCCCGTCAATCCGGGAACGAAGCAGAAGAACAAAAGCGCCGGGCAGCAGAACGAATCCAGAAGTTGCGCAACTTGTCGTTCAATATCAATGCTGCCGATCCTAACAATGAGTTTGAAACTGTGCCGGCTTATATCCGCCGCAATTTAGAATTGTATAACACCATCAATAACGTGGAGAGCTTCTACAGCAAGTACGAAGTGAAGAAAGACGAAAACGACAATACCCGAATCTCCACCTTGAACACATTTCTCGACGGTAACAAACCTGATTAAGTAAGCGCGTTCACCGGTAAGGTTGCAGTCAATGCAACCCTTGCCGGTGGACCAGCCCTTGGATTAGCCTTCATTATATAGAAAAAGCCGATAATCACACAGCGATTGTTGTTTTTAGTTGTACCCCTTCCGTTTTGTCCGGGAGGGGTTTTTTGTTGAATTTTGGGTAAGTGGCGATATGGTTACAATGTTGCATAGTAGCAGCAGACTATTTACCTAAAGCAGCTTTACTATGGCTACCGTTTTAATTGCCGGCGGAACAGGCATGATCGGCAGAGAACTCAGCACTATGTTACTGGCGAAAGGCCATGCCGTAACCGTGCTTACCCGGAACGTGGAAGCAGCACAACGAAAAGCAATTGTAGGTATACGTTATACTCCATGGGATGTGCAACAGCAAACCATTGATCCGGAGGCCATCAGGCAGGCTGATTATATTATCAATCTTGCGGGTGAAAACATCGGCGCCAAACGGTGGACGCAAAAACGCAAGCAGGCACTGGTAGCAAGTCGCATCAACAGTTGCGCTACCCTTGTAAAAGCATTGCAGGAAATCCCCAACCAGGTAAAGGCTGTTGTACAGGCATCGGGTGTGGACTGGTACCCGGCCGATCCGGCTATTCCCAATCCCCATCCGTTTACGGAAGAGGCACCGGCAGCAACTGGTTTTTTAGGCGAGACCTGTCAGCAATGGGAACAAAGCATATCGCCTGTAATGCAATTAGGTAAACGGCTGGTGATACTGCGTACCGGTATCGTGCTCAGCAAGCATGGTGGCGCGCTGGACCAGTTTGAAAAATCAGTACGGTTCAATATGCCCGCCATATTGGGCAATGGCCGGCAAATGATCAGCTGGGTCCACATCAAAGATATTTGCAGGATATACATCCATGCCATTGAAACAGAGCAGGTGCGGGGCGTATACAATGCGGTGGCGCCGACGCCTGTTTCCAACAGAACGCTCATGCTGGAACTGGCGCAGCTGGTTTGCGGAAGCGTATATCTTCCTGTGCGCATACCCGCATTTTTATTGCGGCTGGTATTGGGAGAAATGGGAGCGGCTGTATTGAAAAGCACCACGGCAAGTAGTGAAAAGATCAGCAGCACTGGTTTTCAGTTTTCGTTTCCTACGATCGAAGCGGCATTGTTTGATATTGAAAGAAACGGCGGATAGCTGGTGCGACACATCACAGTAGCGGCCGCTGCTGTGCAATTTCCGGCGTTTCAGGCCGTGGACCATTTCGCATCCTTACAAATCATCTGTTTCAAACTTCCGGTACGACAAAACGAAAAATGCTGCCACGTACGCAAGAGCCACGTACACCAGGTTGTCTGCATTGTAGGGCCTGATGGTTTGTTTCTGCGCTTCTTCCAGCATGGGAAAAGGAATCAGCTTGTCGGTAGCATCAAGCGGCAAAAAGCGACCGATATGCTCGAAATAGTAACTCAGTAAACTGGACGCAACATTTTCCAGTACCAGCGCATACAGAAAATACAACCCGATGGCGAGACCGCCCCGTTTGAAAAGCAAGGCAAACAGCAATCCCACTACGATATAATTCAGCGACTGTACAAAAAAGTAAAAAATATACTTGCTGTTTTCAAGACTGAACGGTTCTCTGTTAATGAACCCGAAGTAAAGTGCGGTAAGGACCATCGTGAGCGTAGAAGCAATTGCCAGTATTACTACATTGGCCAGCTTCACCGTAATAAACTGCCGGCGTGTCCAGCCGTCGATAATATTTTGCCGGTGCGTTTTAAAATTGAATTCATTGGTAACAGAAATGATCATGAGCAGGCCGGGCATAACCAGCAGCCAGCTACTTACCCAACTGGTCATTTGCCACACTCTTGGAAAGGCATAGGGCGGTGTGCCCAGCAACATTTCTGCCATTCCTTTTGCTCTTTCGGCATTGTATGCTTCCTGTTGTATTGAATAACCAATATAGTTGGCGCCAAAAATGCTCACCAGGTACAGCAATGATAAAATCCAGAATGTCCGGTAATTTTTCAGCTTCAGCCATTCAACGTGCAGCCGTTGCAACATAACTTATTTATTGTTTTGGGTAAGTTCAAAGAATTTGCTTTCAAGACTCCTTTTGCGCAGGCGAAGATGGTTCAATACAATGCCTTTTTCGAAGCAATACCTGTTCATCTGTTCAAGGTTGGCCATTCCCGGAAGGAAGTGGGCCTCTACAAAACTGCCATCGCGGTGCACGCGAACGGCATCAGGCATCTGTTGCAACACAGACTGAAGCAGCGAGAGGTCGGAAGCGCCGGCTTCTACAATATCTTCCTGCACCAGTATTTCATCTACATGTCCATACGTGATTAATGTGCCTTTCTGCAGGATGGCTACATGCGTACATACCTTTTCTACCTCATCCAGCAGGTGGCTGGCCATGATGATTGTCTTCCCTTGCTGGTTCAGTTTTTTGATCAGGTCCCTGGTTTCGGCAATGCCAACCGGGTCAAGACCGTTGGTAGGTTCATCAAATACCAATACTTCAGGATCGCCCAGCATACAACTGGCCAGGGCCAATCGCTGTTTCATACCCAGTGAATACGTACTGAACTTGCTGCGTTTGCGTTTATCCAGGTCTACTACCTGCAATACTCTTTGAATATCTCCTGCTCCGCGTCCCTTGATGGCTGCTGCAATGCGCAGGTTTTGCTCTGCATTGAGGTAGTGATAAAAGTTGGGCGTCTCCAGCAATGTGCCGATGCGCTTCCGGTGTTCTGCCGTAGGCATTTCATCAAACAGTTTATAAGTACCGGAAGTGGCTTTCAGGATGTCCATGATAATGCCAAGCAAAGTTGTTTTACCGCTGCCGTTGGGACCCAGTATGCCAAACACTGAACCTTTCGGTACCGTAAAGCTGACGCCTTTCAACGCCTGGATGTAACCGTAATTTTTGTGCAGGTTTTCAACTGTAAGTATTGCCATGCGAAGTGATGGGTTGATTGGTGTAATATAATACAATTATTGAAAACCGGAATTGCAGATCAGTTCTATTCTTCAATAGTTTTGGCAAGGGCCATTGGTGTAACTATATTGCCATTCAACCATTTCCCTTTGTGCCAAACTCACACATGCCTTGCATGGTACAGGCTGGTAAATGCGCCCACCACGGCATTCCCCTGGTTGTTAAAAGACAAGCGGTGTAACTGCAGCGCCTCAATATCACTTTGCAAAACTTTGCGAAAATGCGGATTCAACGTGCCGCCGGGCGCGCCCGGTTTTGCATGGGGATCGTATTGAAATTGGGCATCGCACAAGGTGCCGCGGGGGTACATAATGCCCGGCCTGCCCTGGCCACGGATATCAAGTTCCATGGGATGGCCCAGTCCGAGCGTATGTCCATATTCGTGAGCGGCTGTGGTGGAGGTCTGCAACAGGTTGCCCAGTTTGAAATAACCGGTATTGCAGCCCAGTGCATCTACAAATGAAATATCGCCCAACACCTGTTGTTCGATGCGGAAATAATTGTGCCGCGGGTTGTCGTTGTACCAAACGGTTTCAGGGGAAAGCTGCGGTTCATAATATCCTTCAATAAGAAACTTTACCCGGTACATTTCTTTTTTAATGGAAACCGATGCGGCCGGTTCATTCCAGTGCATGGCTATATCGGCAGCAATGCGTGCGGCCAGTTCCTCCGTAGCTGCATCTCCATAAAAGAAGAAAACAGAATGGATAGTGAGTTCTTTTTTGCTTTTATCTAGTGTAGCTTCTCCCATAAAAAACATGATGCCCGGAAGTAGGTTAAACCACAGGGCGCAGCGCAAAAAATCGGTTACTTCTTCCTACGCCTTCGTGCTCATAAACAAAAGGCGCAGCCTTCAGCTACGCCTTTATTCCCTCATGTGACAGCCTGTATGATTTAATTGCGGACAGGCTTGCCGCCTTTTAGTACACTTTGCATACGTTCCAGCGTTTTCTTTTCGCCACAGAGCGAAAGAAACGCTTCTCTTTCCAGGTCAAGCAAATATTGTTCAGATACGAGCGTAGGTTCACTTAAATCGCCGCCGCACATCACATAAGCCAGCTTTTTGGCAACCACCACATCATGATCGGTGGCATAACCGGCGCGCCACATGGCGTGGATGCCTGCGTACAAGGCGCCCAGTGCGGAACGACCCAATACTTTTATATCATTGCGCACTACCGGCATCGTGTAGCCGCTGTCGTACAGTTCCAGTACGCTTTTCTTTGCTTCTGCAATCCTGCGGCCGGGATTGAGCACCACTTCGTCGGTCCCTTTGCGGAAAATGCCCAGCTCAAATCCTTCATGGGCAGAAGTAGCTACCTTGGCTGTAGCAATGGTGAGGAAACGGTTTTTCAGCGTGATGGTCTCCGGTTCATCTTCATGCATTTCATCGGCAGCACGCAACACAAATTCTTTGGTGCCGCCGCCACCCGGTATCACGCCCAGTCCCACTTCTACGAGGCCGATATAGGTTTCCGCAGCGGGGCAAACTTTGTCAGCATGCAGGCTCAGTTCACAGGCGCCACCCAATGAAAGCGCATGGGGAGCCACCACTACCGGCACAGCCGAATACCGCGCACGCATCATCGTTTGCTGGAACATGCGGATGGCCATATCAATTTCATCGTACTCCTGTTCAATGGCCAGCATGAACATCATGGCCACGTTGGCGCCCGCACTGAAATTGGGTCCTTCGTTGGCAATGACGAGCCCTCTATATTTTTCTTCTGCCAGCGCAATGGATTTTTGGATGCCTTCCAGCACTTCTCCACCGATGCTGCCCATTTTGGTATACCATTCCAGTCCCAGCACATCATCGCCCAGGTGATAAGTTCTGCAGGCGCTGTTCTTCCATACTGTCTGGTTCTCGAAATTGCGCATCACGATAAATGCTTCACCACCAGGTAAGGGTTTGTACGTTTTCCCCGCAATGTCGTAGCACAACCGCCTGCCGTTTTCAACCTTGTAAAAAGTATTGGCGCCGGACGCCAGCATTTCATCCACCCAGGGCGCTACGGCGTAACCCGCTTCGCGCATACGCTTCACCGTGCTTTCCACACCCAGCACATCCCAGCTTTCAAAAGCCCCGATCTCCCAGCCAAAGCCGGCCATCATGGCATCGTCTACACGATAGATTTCATCAGATATTTCCGGTATCCGGTGGGAGATATAGGAGAAGAGCCCGTAATGAAAATGACGGTAAAAATCACCGGCTTTATCCATGCCGGTGCACAAGGCTTTCAGTCTTGTTTTGAGATCTTCAATCGGTTTGGCCGCTTCAACAGAACCAAATTTTGGTTTGGTGCGCGGTTGATATTCAAATGTTTTGAGATCGAGGGTGAAAATTTCTTTTTCGCCTTTGTCGCTTTTCTTTTTGGCAAAAAAGCCCTGGCCGGTTTTATCGCCCAGCCTGTTGTCGGTAACCATTTTTTCCAGCCAGGCAGGAATGGTAAACACCTCGCGGTGTTCATCGCCGGGGCAGTTTTCATATACGCCTTTCGCCACCTTTACCAGCGTATCGATGCCCACTACGTCGGCAGTACGGAAGGTAGCCGATTTGGGACGGCCGATGATGGGACCCGTCAATGCATCGATTTCATCAATGGTCAGCCCCATTTTATCCATCAGTTTGAAAATGGCCATGATGCCGTACACGCCAATCCGGTTGGCAATGAAAGCAGGTGTGTCTTTACACAACACGGTAGTTTTACCAAGGTGCAAATCACCGTAGTGCATCAGGAACCTTACAACTTCCGGATCGGTATAAGGTGTGGGAATGATTTCCAGTAACCGGAGGTAACGCGGCGGGTTGAAAAAATGCGTGCCGCAGAAATGTTTTTTAAAATCTTCGCTACGCCCTTCGGCCATCAGGTGAATGGGAATGCCCGATGTGTTGGATGTGACCAATGTGCCCGGCGTGCGGTATTTTTCTACTTCGGTAAAGATCTGTTGTTTGATATCCAGTCGTTCAACCACCACTTCAATCACCCAATCGCAGCCGGCAATATCTTTCATGTTGTCTGTGAAATTGCCGGTGGTAATTCTCTTCACAACATCTTTCGTATAAACGGGAGACGGATTGCTTTTCACTGCAGCCTGCAGCGCATCGTTCACCAGTTTATTGCGGGCGGCCTTATTATCACTGTCTACTGCATCCTTCGGCACCATATCCAGCAGTAACACTTTCACCCCGGCTCCGGCAAAATGGCAGGCAATTCTCGATCCCATGACGCCACTTCCCAGTACTGCTACCTTCCTGATTATTCGATTGGCCATGCTGAAATTAGTTAGTTAAACAACTATTTTATGAACCGAAGGTAGTAAAAATTGTGATAGGGCGATAATTTGAAATAACCCATAGTTTCGTCCCTGCTGTTTTATCATAAGGGCGCCTTGCTTACATTTACTAATTCGTTAATTTCCTCATTTTCCATGCGTTCCGATGCTTTAACCATATTCAGCGAAGCCGTACAATCGGTACAGCCGCACTACCTGATGCCCAAATACGTTACCCGTACGACAGCAGGTTTACAACTGGGCGATGCCGTTTTCCGGCACGATGCGTTCCGCAACTTGTTTGTGGTGGGCGCCGGCAAGGCCAGCGCGGCCATGGCCGTTGAACTGGAACGGCTGCTGGGGGCCCGGATTACTGACGGCGTTGTTGTAACAAAATACGATCATGCATTACCGTTGCAGCACATTCGTTGCCGTGAAGCGGGGCATCCTGTACCGGATGAAGCGGGCCTGCAGGCAGGGGAGGAAATGGTTGCCATGCTAAAAAAAGCAGGAGAGCAAGACCTGGTGATTGCATTGATCAGCGGGGGCGCCTCTGCGTTGATGGTGGACTGTCCGCCGGGTGCCACCCTGCAGGATATCCGCAACCTATTTAAAGAGTTACTTGCGTGCGGTGCAAATATTGAGGAAATGAATATTGTGCGAAAACATTTGTCGCCGGGAATAAAAGGCGGGCAGTTGGCAAAAATCGCATATCCTGCAACGTTGGTTAGTTTTATACTCAGTGATGTGCCTGGTGATGCGTTGGAAAGTATCGCCAGCGGACCAACCGTGGCTGATCCTTCCACCTTTGCAGATGCCTGGAACATTGTGCAGCGTTACGGGTTGCATACGAAACTTGCCGCGCCGGTTTTGCAATGGTTGCAGCAAGGTTTGCTGCAGCAGATCGCGGACACGCCCAAACCCGGCGATGCCATATTTGAACATACGATCAATTTTCTTATAGGCACCAACCGCATTGCGCTGCAGGCAGCAAAAGAGGCGGCTGAAAAACTTCATTATCATACTACCATTGTGTCATCCGGTTTGGCCGGAGAAGCCCGGGAGCAGGCCGTGCAGATAGCAGAACAACTCTTGTCTTATAAGGGACCCAGACCTGCCTGTCTTTTATGGGGTGGCGAAACGACTGTTACCTTAAAAGGTAAGGGCAAAGGAGGACGTAACCAGGAACTGGCGCTGGCGGCGTTGCAATACCTGGCCGGAAAAAATCTTTCCCGGGAGGCGTTCCCGGTTTTATTGTCTGCAGGTACTGATGGTACAGATGGGCCCACGGATGCAGCAGGTGGTATAATTGATTACGATGTATACCAGGCTGCTATTGCGGAGCAACTTAATATGCACGAATTCTTAGTGAATAATGATGCCTATCACTTCCTGCAGCAAACAAATGGACACGTGATAACCGGTCCCACGCAAACCAATGTGATGGATATTATTGTGGGGCTTTTACCATAAAGTGAATGTAAAATGCGGGTAAACCTGTGGTACTGTAAAACAACCTAATGGAGTGGTTCCATTTTTTCAAAACAACAGCGACAACCCCATGCACGTAACCAGCACAGCCAGTCCCATCCAGAACGTAGTCAGCGTAAAATGCCTGTACATCTGCGGTACCGTAAGTCCACTGTATTGATTGATGACCCAGAAAAAACTATCATTGGCGTGGCTCACCGTCATGGCGCCCGCTCCAATGCTGGTCACCAATAAGGCTTTTTCTGCCGGGTGCTCCAATCCCCAACTGCCCATCAGCGGTGCAAGAATGGAAGATGCTATTACCAATGCTGCCGTAGATGAACCCTGTGAAGTTTTCAACCCTGCTGCCAGCAAAAAAGCAACCGGGAACAACACAAATGCGGATAGCTCCTTTCCCTGCAACAATTCATTGAACTGGTCCGAAAGCGGCGTGGCTTTTAACACCGCTCCCAATGCGCCTCCCGCTGTAGTGATCAATATAATGGGCCCTGCCTGCGCCAGCGATTTTTGTATCCATTCATTCCATGCTTTGCGGTAAGGCCTGGCCAATAACACAAAGGCCAGTATCACACTAATCAGTAAGGCTATGTTAGGATTGAAAAGAAAAAGCAGTTTGTCTTTTACACCAGCAGGCACCGTGATAAAATTAAGCACAGAACCGGCCGCTATCAGCACTACCGGCAAAAGTAGTGGTATAACGGAAACCAATACACGAGGTATGGCGTCGTATCCGGTGGTTGGTGGTTCCACTACATCTGATGGCAATGCATGCCGGGCAAATCGCTTTGCAAAAAAATAGCCCACTACAAGCGCCGGAATGCAGGTGACCAATCCGATGAGGATCACCCATCCCAGTTCATTTGCCATCCCAAGATTGCCGGCGGCAGCCAAAGGCCCGGGGGTAGGGGGCACCAGCACATGCGTGGTATACAAACCGGTAGCCAGTGCAATGCTGATGGCACCATACGAAGTGGCTGTTTGTCTCGATAACGATTTTCCCAGGTTGCTCAATATCACAAACCCTGAATCACAAAAAACAGGAATGCCCGTTACGGCTCCCAGCGCCGTCATGCCTGTTACCGTTCTTTTCGGACCGGTGAGGCGTACAATGCCTTTGGCAATGGCGGTAGCGGCGCCCGTTCTTTCCAGTATTTCACCCAGTATGGTGCCCAATGCTATGATGATGCCGATGCTGCCGAATACACTGCTGCCTCCCTGCAACACCGTGGCAATGGTCCGTTCAGCCGGCATGCCCACCACAAGGCCCAATAGCAATGCGGTTCCCAGCAAAACCAGGAATGGATGCCAGCGTAAGACTGAACAAGCGAGAATAATAAAGACAAGTGCAAGGGCAATAACTACGATTAATGATAGTCCGGTGAGCATAGGCTGGAGATGGTGACGATCATTAAAAGTAGTAAAATAATTGGGGAAATGAATGCGGAGGTCGCCGTCAATGGCCCGCTCTTCCTTCTTGATTCATCCCAATCGCGCTCCAGTCGATGTTTTCTTTACCGCTATTGACCAGGTTTTGCAATTTCCCTTGCAGTAAGGCAGCGAGTGGCATTTGCGCTCCGGCTTCCGATGCCTGTTGCAATACCAGGTTCATATCTTTCAGTCCCAGCTTTGCAGTAAACGCCGCCGGTTCAAATTTTTCTTCTGCAATGATTTTGCTATAGGATTGATACAGCGGACTGTTGTGCATGGTTTGCGTAAACAACTCCCACATCTTTTTGGCATCTATACCGCTGCGTTGCGCCAGTTGAATGCTTTCCCCGATCGCTTCAAGTGCAGCAGCTATCGTGAAATTGCCGCAGAGCTTTATAATATTGGCTGCCGTTACAGTATCTCCAAAGTCCCACACACCGGCGCCGCCGGCATCTTTCAAAACAGGAGTTACACGGTTGCGGATAGCCGAATCAGCGCCCGAGATTACAAAATTGAGTTTGCGTGCACGGGCTGCCTCCGGTCTGCCAAAAACCGGCGCTGCCACATAGTGCTGACCGCTTGCGGCATGTTCGCGGGCCAGTTCTGCAGCAGTGGCAGGTAATATAGTGCTCATGGAAATATGAATACTGCCGGGCGCGAGATTCATCAGCAAACCCTGGTTGCCGGCACTGATGCTGGTGAGCGCTGCGTCATCGGCTACCATGGTACACACAATTGTGCAATCTTTGGCAAGTGCTTCAATAGAAGGAGCAATGGTGGCGCCCTTATCACCCAAGGATTTTGCTTTGGCGGCCGTGCGATTGTACACTACCAGTTCATGCCCGCTGGTCAGCAGGTTTTCGGCAATGGGCATACCGAGATTACCCAAACCTATAAATCCGATTTTCATACTGAAAAGTTTAAGTGGTTTTATTCCACTTAACAGCCCGCAGCATCATTCGGTTCAGTATTAATTATGCACATCAACTCACACCTGACCCTTCATCCACTTTTGATTCAGGACTTACAAAGTGCAGTTTGCCGGATTTGTCTTCGGCCATCAGGATCATGCCATTGCTTTCAATGCCTCTCATTTTGCGGGGCGCCAGGTTGGCCACTACTACTACCTGTTTGCCAATAATATCATGGGGGGCAAAGTGGAGGGCTATGCCGCTGACAATGGTGCGTTTTTCAAAACCCAGGTCTACCTGCAGTTTCAGCAACTTGTCGGCCTTTTCCACTTTTTCTGCAGCAACGATGGTGCCTACCCGAAGGTCGAGTTTGGCAAAATCGTCGTATACGATCTGATCTTTTATGGTAGGCGCTGTAGTTTCAGCAGGTATAGCCGACTGTGCACTGTTGTTGTCTGCTGCAGGTTTGGCTGCACCGCTTCTCAGTTTGGCAATTTGCGCTTCGATTTCGGCGTCTTCTATTTTGCGGAACAGCAGTTCAGGTGCGCGAAGGCTATACCCAACGCTCAGCAGTTTGGTTTTGCCGGCGTTTTCCCAGTCCAGCATTTTTTCCACCACCTTCATCATGTGCAGCATTTTCCTGGCCGTGTTGGGCAGGAAAGGGTTGATCAGAATAGCCAGGTTGGCGCAGAGTTGCAGGCACACGTGAATACAGTTGTCAATTTTCTTCAGGTTGTCTGCTTTCTTTGCCGCTTGTTCTTTGGATGTATTTTCACCTTGCTTATCAATTTCTTTGTTCTCTTTATCCAGTATCCACGGCTCTTTTTTCTGCATGTACTTGTTGCCTTTGTCGGCCAGTTGCATTACTTCAAAAAGCGCTTCGCGGAATTTGTATTGTTCAATGGCGGTCTCTATTTTAATTTTTGCTGTTTCAAATTCTGCCAGCATGGCCTTGTCTGCATCGTCTGCCACGTCTGCATGCAATGGCGGTACTTTTCCGCCGCACAGCTTGTGCATCAGCACAAAAGTGCGGTTCACGAAATTGCCGAAATTGGCTACCAGTTCACTGTTATTGCGGTCCTGGAAATCTTTCCAGGTAAAATCATTGTCTTTGGTTTCCGGTGCATTGGCGCAGAGCACATAGCGCAACACATCTTCGCATCCCGGGAAGTCCTGCACATATTCATGCACCCACACTGCCCAGTTGCGACTGGTAGATACTTTATCGCCTTCAATGTTCAAAAACTCATTGGCAGGCACATTGTCGGGCAGCACAAAACCGCCATGAGCTTTCAGCATGGCAGGGAAAATGATGCAGTGGAAAACGATGTTGTCTTTACCAATGAAATGCACCAGTTTGGTGTCTTCCTTGCACCAGTAATCGGCCCATTTATCCGTTAATTCCTTGGTAGCGGAAATATAGCCGATGGGCGCATCGAACCACACATACAACACTTTTCCTGCTGCATCGGGCAGCGGAACTTTTACGCCCCAGTTGCTGTCGCGGGTCATGGCGCGTGGATGCAGGCCATTATCGAGCCAGCTCTTGCATTGCCCGTATACATTGTTTTTCCATTCTTTGTGGCCTTCCAGTATCCATTCCTTTAGCCAGCTTTCATAATTCTGCAACGGAAAATACCAGTGCTTCGTCTTCCTCTTCACCGGGGTGGCATCACTCAGTGTACTGCGCGGGTTGATGAGTTGTTCAGGACTGAGCGAGGAGCCGCATTTTTCACACTGATCGCCATAAGCATTGGGATTGCCGCATATGGGGCAGGTGCCGGTGATATAGCGGTCAGCAAGAAAAGTGTTGGTTTTTTCATCATAAAACTGCTCGGTTTCTTTTTCTTCAAACAAACCATCGTCATACAGTTTTTTGAAGAAAGCTGCCGATGTTTCATGATGCACCTTGTTGGAAGTGCGAGAATAGATATCGAATGAAATGCCCATTTGCTCAAAGGTGGCTTTGATCTGGGCGTGATACTTGTCAACAATCTGTTGCGGGCTTACGCCTTCTTTCATGGCGCGAATGGTAATGGGTACACCATGTTCATCACTGCCGCCAATAAAAACGATATCACGTTTCTGTGCCCGCTGATAACGCACATAGATGTCAGCCGGCAAATAACAACCTGCCAGGTGGCCGATATGGATAGGTCCGTTGGCATAAGGTAAAGCGGCCGTAACTAATATCCTTTTATAGTTTGTCATGTTCAGTAGTGTTAATTTGCTGCAGCAACTGCCAACAACACAAGGTTGCAAAAATAACTAAAACTCGTCACCCGCCTGTGGGCCAATAGTGAAGTTCGTTTATTTTCGTTTCGCCATTAGTAAATATTATGAACCGCAAACAATTTCTTTCTTCTGGCCTTGCTGTATTGACCGCGCCTTTAACAGGGTTCAGGTTACCTCCAAACGATGAAGCAGCGCATGCCCCCATCGTTCCGAAATACCTCAAACCCGGCGATACCATCGGTATTACCTGTCCGGCAGGCTATATTACCGAAAAGGAGATCGCGCCGGCTGTGCAACTGATGAAAGAATGGGGATTTACCGTGAAGGCCGGCGACACGGTAGGTCGAAAGGATTTTACTTTTGGCGGCACCGATAAGGAACGTGCCCGCGATTTCCAGCAAATGCTGGACGATCCCGATATCAAAGCCATCATGTGCGCCCGTGGCGGGTATGGCGCCGTACGCATCATTGACCGGCTCGATTTTTCCAGGCTCGTACAACGTCCTAAATGGATCATCGGTTTCAGCGACATTACCGTGTTGCACTGTCATCTCAATCGCAATTATGGCATTGCTTCCATTCATTCCAAAATGTGCAACAGTTTTCCCGACGACTGGAGCAAAGCAGAGCCTGTACAGATCGAAACCATTCTCTCTATCAAACAGGCGTTATCCGGCGATAAAATGAAATATACCGCCCCACCCAGTCCATACAACCGCCATGGCGTTGCAGAAGGCGTATTGGTAGGCGGAAATCTCAAAATCATTGAAACGCTGGCCGGCACGCAATCTGACTTGCGCACGACCGGAAAAATATTGTTTGTGGAAGATACCGGCGAATACCTCTATAGCATCGACCGCATGTTCTGGCATCTGAAACGGACCGGTAAACTGGAAAAACTCGCCGGACTGGTTGTAGGCGGGTTTCGCATCAAACCGGATGATCCGGGCGAAGAGTTCGGTCGTACGCTGCAGGAAATTGTGCTCGATAAAGTGAAGGAATATCAATATCCCGTATGCTTCGATTTCCCGGTAGGGCACCAGCGCAACAATTATGCGTTAAAATGCGGCATCCGTCACCGCCTTACCGTAGCCGGCGATCAGGCGCTATTGAAAGAAATATGACGGTTGGGCGGTTCAGTCGTTTTACTGAACTTAGCGCCTCATCTTTGATCAAAGGAGCATTTTCCCATGACTATATTTCCTCCTTACCTGCAACCTGGTGATACGATTGGAATGGTATGTCCGGCCGGCTATATGCCCGCTGCCAAATGGCAAACCTGTGTTGATGTACTACAGCAATGGGGTTACAAAGTGCAGTTGGGCAACACGCTGCAAAGCAATTCTGATAATTACTTTTCCGGCACCGATGAAGAACGCCTGGCCGACTTGCAGCAGATGCTGGACGATGACAACATCAAAGCCGTTCTCTGCGCCCGTGGCGGCTATGGAGTAGGGAGGATTATTGACCGCATCCGCTTCAAAAAATTCCGCAAACATCCCAAATGGGTCATCGGCTTCAGTGATATAACGGTGCTGCACAGCCATATTTTTGTCAACTATAAAATTGCCACCCTGCATGCGCCGATGGCGGCAGCGTTCAATGACGAAGGATATAACAATGAATTTGTTTTATCCTTAAAAAATGCACTGGCAGGACAGCCGATGAACTATGAATGCGAGCCGCATGTATTTAACAATCCGGGTGAAACTGCAGGTGAATTGATTGGCGGTAATTTATCCTTGCTGGCGCATCTCATTGGCACACGGTCTGAATATAAATACAAAAACAAAATTCTCTTTCTCGAAGACGTAGGCGAATACCTCTATAACATCGACCGCATGTTATACCAGATGAAGCGCAGCGGCAAGCTGGCGAAGCTGGCAGGATTGATAATAGGAGGCTTTACGGAGAACAAGGATACGGAAAGGCCTTTCGGACAATCCGCCTACGAAATTATCCATAACCTGGTAAAAGAATATGACTATCCCGTTTGTTTCGGTTTCCCGGTAAGTCATGAAAAAGAAAATGTTGCTTTAAAAATTGGTGCAACAATAAGGCTAAAAATTGATAACAGGAAGGTAACGGTAATGGAAGAGGAATAGTAGGTAAGTGGTAACAATGCGTTGACGGCTTTGCGGGAAGTAGCGATGTTGGCTATTGTTTTTACTCTTTTTTGTTCCTTAACACGAGCCCGATAATGTGCGCGCTTCCTTCCCCCGACAATAGCAGTAGGTGCAATCGTTGCGGCGGCTGCCGCGATTAACCCAATAAAAAATACCGGCTGGACGCACCAACCGGTATCCTTCAAACCCCTCAGGCGAATTTGCGCCTGGTACTTAAACCAACTTATGAATCAATATTTTCTTATGGCCGTGACGCCCTGTAGGGCAGGTGATGCAGGAAATTACTTAGGTGAGAGGTGATGAATGCAACTACTACACACGCACTGTCCATACCCGGCAGGCTGCCTCTCGAAAACACTACAAAGATTTAGTAGTTTAGCTTATCAGTCAAATTGAATATTGTTATAAATTCATAGATTAAATCTATTATGTGACATTCGTTCAACTCCAATACATTGTTGCCGTAGATACTTACCGGCATTTTGCCCTGGCGGCCGAACATTGTTATGTAACCCAGCCCACGCTGAGCATGCAAATACAGAAACTGGAAGAATCGCTGGGAGTTAAAATATTCGACAGGAGCAAACAGCCGGTGGTGCCCACTGAAATCGGTAAGGAAATCATTGCGCAGGCAAGACGCGTGCTTGCTGAAAGAGATGCCATTCCCGAACTGATTCAGGCCCACAAAGGCGTACTTACGGGCGAACTGCGCATCGGTATCATTCCCACACTGGCGCCCTACCTGCTGCCCTTGTTTGTACCGAAGTTCACCAAGAAATACCCGGGCATCAAACTGGTGGTGCAGGAACTGCTTACCGGGCATATCGTTACCCGGCTGCGCGAAGGAAGGATTGATGTGGGCGTACTGGTAACGCCTTTACAGGAAAAAGGCATTCGTGAACAGGTGATGTTTTATGAAGAACTGCTGGCGTATGTGTCGCGCAACAATGCCGCTTTCAAAAAAACCTACGTACTGGCGCAGGATATTGATCCGGAAAAATTGTGGCTGATGGAAGAAGGACATTGTTTCCGGTCGCAGATACTCAACCTGTGTGAATTGCGGCGCGCCACCGGTTTGCTTACCCAGTTTGAATATGAAGCAGGCAGCATTGAAGCGTTGCGACGAATGGTTGAGTTAAACGATGGCATCACCATATTGCCTGAACTGGCTACGCTGGATATGAGCAGCAAACAATTGGAACGTATCCGTCATTTCAAAAAACCGGCCCCTATGCGGGAAGTGAGCCTCGTTTATCACCGGGATTTCCTCAAACAGCGCCTCATTGAAATATTACACGAGGAAATTGTTGCGGCCGTACCGGAAAAGATCAGGAAAAACAAAAACGCGCATGTTGTTCCGTTGTAGGCAAATCTTGTGCAGCCCCCAAATACGCATACAGAGGAGTGGTTGCCGGATAAATCGCAATATCTTACAACTTTTCCCAATGGAAACAAACCCAGGGCCGCTCAACGACTTACTCCATATCAGGAAACAATTGGGGTATGCATTTCCTGAAAAATGCGTACAAGCAGCGTAAGCGTTATGCAATTTTCAGTTGCTTAATAAAGCATTGAGCTTTTCATGAAATGCGGGAAAGCTGTTCAGGTTATTATGTCTCCCGCCTTCGATGGTTACAAACACATCCGATTCTTTCAGAAATGGTATCAAACGCTTCGCATTCCGGTATGGAATAGTGCGGTCGCTGGTGCCATGAAAAACCGTAACGGGCGCCGTAACATTTTGCAGGTGCTTCCAGGTAGGCAACTGTAGTTTTATCATGGTATGAACCGGGTAAATGGGCGCCCATGAGCCTACCACCGAAGGCAAACTGTAAAAAGGAGCTTCCAGTATCAGCGCCTTGCAATCCCGAACAGAAGCCAGTTGCGATGCTATGCCGGCGCCCAGCGACCGTCCGTATACAATGATGCTGTCGCGCGAATACCGTGCCCGCGCCAGTTTATAAAATGTCAGCGCCCAGTCGTATAGCATTTGCTCCGTGAACTCCCCGGTGCTTTTCCCGTAACCGGGATAATCAAGCATCCAGACTTCATAGTGATGTTTGGTAAACGCGGCCGCATATGGCGCATAATCCGTTATATTGCCTGCGTTGCCATGAAAGTACAGTACCACGCCTTTCGACGGCGTATCAGCAGGCAGAAACTGCACAATGCTCATGTTCGACGCGTTCGAATAGGGGATATTCACTTCCCTGAATGGAATATCAAATTGAAAGGAATGATCTGGAGGCAGCGGTTCAGGATGAAACAGGTATTTGTCCTGCAGGTAATACAATGCAATGCCGATAATGCAGTAAACAAGTACGATGTACTGAATCCATCTGTATATTTTTCTTTTCATACATCAACCTGGCCATAAATTATGAATCATCGCTGAAGCTTCAACCACCAACACTAATCCGGCCCATATACTCTTTTCAGGTTCACATTGGTAACCGGGGCCACAATGAGCGGAAATTTTTCGATGGTAACATTGGCAGTATCGAGACCGAATCCCTTTTCTTCTGAAAGACTCCATTCCTTCAGCCAGAAATACAGTTTCATGATCACCTGTTCTATAAAGGGCAGCTCATTGTCCTGGCTGAGGTATTTTTCCATTACAATAAACTGGAAATCGCCCACCACATTGTTTCGCTCCAGGCTTTCGTAACGGCTGGTGATATTTACTTCCTTGTTTTCCACCAGGTCTGCCACCACTTTGCGGAACATCAGGTTCACGCGCGGTTCCATACGAAATCCCAGCCTGAACTCCACGCGAATGATATCGTTGGGAATGATATGGTCCACTTTATACTCGCAGGTATAGGGATCGTCGAGCGTATCTACATGCACAAACCAGTAAATATCTGCACGCTTGGGTTTTTTGTTGAGAATGGAATAGATGATCTTATGTTCGATTTCCCTGGGATTGTTGGCGCTTGTGAGATACACCAGGTGCGTGGCATATTTTGGCACCGACCGGTCGTTACTCAGTTCCTGTATCTGCGGAATGTAATGGTCCAGCCGCACAAACTCCACATACCGGTTTTTGATCTTCCGGCTGCGCCACCAGATATACATCACCAGGAACATGAAGCCGCCCAGCAGCAAAGTAATATAACCGCCGCGGGTGAATTTTTGCATCAGCGCAAACAGGTAAGTGATTTCGATGGTGAGATACCCGATCAGGTACACGTAAATCCACAGCGATTTGGTTCTGCGCGCTATCAAAAAATTGGCAAAGAGGATGGTGGTGGCAATCATGGTGACGATGATGGCCAGTCCGTAGGCTGCCTCCATGCGCGAAGAAGTCTGGAAATACAACACGATGCCAACGCATCCGGCATACATCAGCAGGTTAATACTGGGGATGAACAGTTGTCCTTTTTCTTCGCTGGGATACCTGATCTTCAGTTTGGGCCAGAGGTTCAGGCGCATGGCTTCGCTGATAAGGGTAAATGAGCCGGAGATCATGGCCTGGCTGGCAATCACGGCCGCCGTGGTGGCAATGATCACACCGATACCTACAAACCATTGTGGCATCAACTCATAAAATGCGTGTATGCCCAGTAATTTTTGTGCCTGTTCGGTAACAGTTACGCCATTATGGTGTTTAAGCAATGAAGCACCCTGGCCAACATAGTTGAGCAGCAGGCAGATCTTCACAAATATCCAGGATATGCGGATGTTCTTTTTACCGCAGTGGCCCAGGTCGCTGTACAGGGCCTCGGCGCCGGTGGTACAGAGAAATACGGCGCCCAGCAACCAGATGGCGTCAGGATAGCGGGCCACGAATTCCACCGCATAATACGGGCTGAAAGCGCGCAGGATGGATAGATCATCAAACAGGTGCCAGGCGCCCAGTATGGCCAGCATGGAAAACCAAACCAGCATCACAGGGCCAAAGAACCTGCCGATGGAAGCAGTGCCGAACTGCTGCATGAAAAAGAAACACGAGAGAATAACCAGTACTATGTAAACGATATACTCATTGATATTGCCCAGTACCGGGATCTTTTGCAAACCTTCTACCGCCGAAGTAATGGAGATGGGAGGGGTAATGATGCCATCGGCCAGCAGCGCAGCGCCACCCAACATGGCCGGGAAAACAAGCCATTTGCGTTGTCGCCTTACCAGGGCATACAACGAAAAAGTGCCGCCCTCACCCCGGTTGTCTGCCTGCAGTACGAGAATTACATATTTGATGGTAGTCTGCAGCGTGATGGTCCAGATAATACAGGACAAACTCCCGATGATCAGGTCTTCGCTGATAGTATGGCCTTTGATAATGGCATTAAACACATACAGGGGCGATGTGCCAATATCTCCGAAAATAATTCCAAGTGCAATCAGCAGCGTAGCGGCGCTAACCTTGTTAATGTTTTTACCCACGGTAGAGATGCTTAATTCCTTGGCCCCGTTATCAAAGGGTCTTCAATAAACAACAAGGTGCCGGAACTTGTCCGGCACACGGCACAAAGGTATACGTAAAAAAACTAAATATTGCCCGTTTTATTATGTGCTTATGTAAGGCAGGGGCTTTCTACATCAATAACGGGCACAGATGTTTGGAAATTCCAGGCAAGGTGCTTTGGGGTGCAACGGGCGTCTCCGGAAAAACGTCTGTACCATAGCCGTCCGCTTAACCCTTAAAAGTCACCCGAGGTCAGTTAAATGTTTAAAATTCAAGGTAAAGTTTGGGCGGGCGTTCTACAATGCTTAAATTGGCACATAACATGTATTGGCAGCACCATGATGAAAAAATGCACTCCATATCGTTATAAAAACCTCCTTGCCTGCCTGTTGTGTGTATTCCTTTTCGTTGCCGCACAGGCACAAAAGATCACTTATTCGGAGCCTGAGCGTGAAGACAACCGGCGCACCAATTTTGAAATCATCGGAAAAGTAGGCAACAATATTCTTGTTTTCAAGGGCAACCGCGGTGATAACGCGATCAGCGTGTATAATAATGATATGAAGCTGGTAGACCGGGTGAAGCTCGACTACATGGGCGACCGCTGGATCAATGTGGATTTTGTGCCTTATTCCACCCATACCTGGATGATCTACCAGTTCCAGCGCAAAGGCGTGGTGTATTGCATGGGCGTGAAGCTGGACGGCAATGCCAAACGGTTGACCGACCCCATAGAACTCGATACCACGCGTATTGGCTGGGCAGCCAATAATAAAATCTATACCACCATCTTCAGCGACGATAAGCAGAAGATCATGGTCTTCAAGGTGAACAACCGCAATCCCAAAAACTTTCAGTTCACCACGCTGCTGTTCAATGCCGATCTGCAACTGCAGTACAAGCACCGGCTGAACATAAATATGGAAGAGCGCAACGATTACTTTACCGATTTCCTGCTCGATAACGATGGCGACCTGGTGTTTGGGAAATTCATCCGCAAGAACAGCAGTGATTATATCACCGGTCTGCAAATGATCCTGAAAAAAGCAGCTGCCGATACTTTTGCTATATACGACCTCAAAACAAACGACCGCGTACTGGATGAAATCAAGATCAAGGTAGATAATACCAACAAACGTTATCTTTTTACCGCTTTTTATTACAAACAAAAACGCGGTAATATAGAAGGACTGTACACGGTGGTATGGGACAAGGTATCCAACAAAATTCAGCGGGAAGGCGCACTGGCTTTTTCCGATGAACTGCGGAAACAGGCCAAAGGCCGCGATGCCAACCTGCGACTTGCCTTCAATGATTATTTCATAAACGATATCATTATACGAAGAGATGGCGGTTACCTGCTGATCAGCGAATCGATGTATACCACCTCCAGGGGAGGCAGTTTTAACCGCTGGGATTATATGAGCTGGAATAATCCCTGGAGTTCGCCGCTCGACTACTACTACTGGTCACCTTATTCTTCTTATTACAGTCCCTGGCGTTATCCCTGGAATCGCTGGGGCAGTTCGGCATCGCGTTATCATGCGGAAAACATCATGATCCTTTCATTCGACAGCAATGAAAACCTGGAATGGAGCAATGTGATCACCAAAAGCCAGTTTGACGATGAAAGCGATGCGCTGGTGAGTTATGAACTGATGAACACCGGTGGCGAATTGCATTTCCTCTTCAACGTGTATGAACGTCGCACACTGTTGCTGAACGATCACAGTATAGGGCCTGATGGCAAAGTAACGCGTCATCCAACGTTGAAGAACCTGGAAAGAGGTGTTGAATTCATGCCGAGGTATGGCAAACAGATCAGCGCTACTTCTACAGTGCTGCCATGCCTTTACAGAAACTATCTTACTTTCGCCAAAATTGATTTTTAAACCCTTTCCCACGTGGTTGGACTTTTCAAGCAAAAAAGCTCAGTCAACAGCCTGTTCGTGCTCTTTTATGGGCTCGTTTTGAAATTTCCTTTGTTTTTGCGGCCTCCCGGCGGACCCTTGCGCCAGGCGGAAGACCATTTCCTGTATAACTGGCTAGCTGATGTCATCACGCCGTGGCATATTCCACCGGTAGTGTATTCGATCATTACTTTTTTGTTGTTGTATAGCCAGGCCATGCTGGTGAACCGCATATTTGTGGTGCAGCGCATGCTGGGCAATCCCAATTACCTGCCGGCCATGGCGTATATGCTCATTACTTCGCTGTTCCCGGAATGGAACCAGTTCTCGGCGCCTTTGCTGGTGAATTCATTCCTGATCGTCATTTTTTACCGCCTGGTCAACATACACAATGCTGCGCGGGCAGGTGCTGCTATATTTAATGTGGGCTTGCTGATGGGCATTGTAACGTTGCTGTACGAACCGGCTGTGCTGTTTGTGTTGTTGGTATTGTTTGCCTTGTTTATCATGCGGCCTATCCGGTTAAGGGAATGGTTGATCAGTTTGCTCGGCGTTACCATGCCGTACTATTTCCTAGGGATATTATTGTATCTCACCAACCAATGGGACTGGAAGAAGCTGCAACCGGATATTACTTTGACGTTCCCGGCCATGCCTACCGATATTTTAGTGACCATCAGTTTGTCTTTACTGATTCTACCGTTTATTGTAGGCGGTTTTATGGTAAATGCCAACCTGAGCAAGATGTTTATTCATGTAAGAAAGGCGTGGAGTTTGCTTTTGTTGTTCCTTATTATTTCGGTATTCATCATTCTGGCAACGGGCCATGCGGGTTACACCAGTTGGTTTTTGTGTGTGGTGCCGCTTACGGGTTTTCATGCGGCAGCTTACTATTTTCCATCGCGCGGCCTATTCCCGCCCATTATGCATTGGTTGCTGTTTTTCTTTGCTATTTATATCAATTATATGCCGGGACATTAATGCTCCTTGCCTGCTAAAAAGGTCGCACGTCCTCACAGACCTGTCTTCTTTGGCACATCCATCATCCTGCGTACCCCCTCCGGTGCTATGGTATGTACACCTATTGGCAACAGGCTCTTTAGCACATCCGGCAACCAGCCCATCCCCGGCTGGCGGTGGCGCCAGCACCAACTTACCACACCTACGTACTATTCTATATTCAAGCAATTGAAGGTCTACGGTGGCGCCAGCACCAACTTACCACACCTACAATGTTGCATGGATGGGTGGCCATCCTGTTAACCACCCCATCCATTCAGCATTGTTACTACTGTAACATCCTGCTAAAGCCCCTGCCAGCGGAGGATGGGCAGCCAACTGGATGCGCCAAAGTAAGAGCAGCCCATGGGTGTCCACACGATAGCCGCCAGCAGGGTATGGACAGCCAGCCGGATGGGCCAAAGAGCCTGATATCAACAGGCCCGCCCCGCCGTTTTTTTCTTACCTTTGTCCTTCTTCAAATCAAAGGAACTCATCTATGAAATTTGGTGTTGTAGTTTTCCCCGGCTCCAATTGCGATCGTGATGTGCAGGATTCTTTGCAAAATGACCTGAACCAGGAAGTGATCATGCTCTGGCATAAAGACAAGGACCTCAGCATGTTCACCACCGACGACTGCATCGTATTGCCCGGTGGTTTTTCCTATGGCGATTACCTGCGCAGTGGCGCCATTGCTCGGTTCAGTCCCATTATGCAAAGCGTGTCGGAATTTGCGGCCAGGGGAGGAAAAGTGTTGGGTATTTGCAACGGGTTCCAGATTCTCTGCGAATCGCAGTTATTGCCCGGCGTACTGCTGCGCAATGCGCACCAGCAGTTTGCCTGCAAAAATGTTTACCTCAAGGGCGTTGGTTCCGACAGGCCGTTGAGGATCCCGATCGCTCATGGCGAAGGGCGCTACTATGCTGACCAGGCTACACTGGACAAACTGGAAGAAAACGACCAGGTAATATATCGTTATTGCGATGAAAAAGGCAATGTGGTGCCGGAAGCCAATCCCAATGGCGCTGCCCGCAATATTGCCGGCATCTGCAATGCCAGCCGCAATGTATTTGGCATGATGCCACACCCCGAGCGGGCAACTGCTGAATACCTCGGTAATACAGATGGACGCATAATTCTTAACGCATTAATAATCAACGCAAAGTCGGGTGTGCCGCAAACTTCGGACGCTTTGGTGAACTTTTAGAAAATATTTAGGATAAGCAAGTAGTCCGTTTGCCCTTTTTACGTGTCTTATTAGTTGAAATTATTCGTCTATGAAGAAAATCATGCTTTCCCTGCTCCTGGTTATGGCCGGATGGGCTGTTATGGCTCAATCGGATAAAGAGGTAAAATGGACCTTTACTGCCAAGAAAATAGCCGATAAGACATATGAAGTGCGTATGACCGCTCATATCAATGGCGACTGGCATTTGTATGCGCAGAACGCGGGCGTAGAGGGACCGATTCCTACCACTTTCACGTTTACCAAAAACCCGCTTTTGTCGCTGGACGGAGGGGTTAAAGAAGTTGGCAACATGATCAAAAAGAGTGAAGAAGTATGGGGTGGCGTAGTGAATTACTATGAGAAAACAGTGGATTTTGTTCAGGTTGTAAAAGTAAAAGGAAAGGCTAAAACCAGCCTTACCGGCAAAGTTGAATTTATGGTTTGTAACGACGAGAAATGTCTGCCTCCCTCAGAAGTTCCTTTTACTATTAATTTAGGAAGCTAATACGTGAGACGAACGTTGTGAAATCCTTTCACGTTTCATGTTTCATCGTTCCTGATCGATAATATTCCTTAAAACGGGTTCTTCCTCGGAACTCGTTTTATTTTTCAACTTGAATACTGCTTTGTAATGAAGTATCTGCTACGCATATTGGTTGCTTGTTGCTTTATAATCCCCACTGTGGCCCGGGCGCAGGATGCCAGCGCCTACCAATGGCAGGCCGCGTCAAAAAAGATTGGCGAGGGCGTATATGAACTTACCTTCTCTACTCCCGGTAATGCACAGTGGCAGTTGTTTGGTCCCAATGAAGTAATTGTGGATGTGCCGGCCGTTGAACTGCTGGTGGGTGACTCTACCATGGTGATTGCAAAACCATTTAAAGAAGAAGGGACCAGTACAACAATCACCAGTCCGCTGTTTGACAATGCATCCTTCAAAGTATATGAAGGCCCGCTTTCATTTACCACCACCCTTCAAATTAATGGCAGGGTGCCGGAACAACTGCTCGGTACGCTGCTATTCAGTTACGGTAAGGGAGATGAATTCTATCCCGGCAACGAGTGGAAATTTGCGATAACGCTGGAAGGAGGTGTGGCCGATGAAGACAATACTATTCTCATTAAAAATGCAGACCTGAAGAACCCGGTAATTCCCTGCGGCGGTACGGGCGCAGAAGGAGAGAACAGCATCTGGGGAATTTTTGTGCTGGGAATATTGGGAGGATTACTGGGTTTGATCATGCCCTGTACGTTTCCCATGATCCCGCTCACGGTATCTTTCTTCACCAAACAGGCGGAGAACAGGAAAAAAGGCGTGTTCAATGCTTTTATGTATGGCTTCTTCATTTTCCTGATCTATGTGTTGCTCAGCGTTCCGTTCTACTTTCTTGATGCCAGCAACTCGAGCATACTGAATGATATTTCTACCAACGCCTGGTTGAACCTGTTTTTTGCAGCCGTGTTCTTTGTGTTTGCGTTGTCATTTTTTGGTTTGTTTGAAATTACACTGCCCAGCAGTGTAACCAATAAAGTAGGCGCCAAATCGGGCATAGGAAGTTTGGGCGGCATCTTTTTCATGGCGCTCACGCTGGCTATTGTGTCCTTCTCCTGTACCGGACCCATTCTCGGTACGCTGCTCGTAGGTGCATTGAATGAAGAAGGAGGCGCTATGCAGTTAACAGTGGCCATGGCAGGCTTTGGGCTTGCGCTTGGATTGCCGTTTGGTTTGTTTGCGCTCTTCCCCAGTTGGCTCGCGTCGCTGCCAAAATCCGGCAGTTGGATGAATACGGTAAAGATTGTATTTGCATTTGTGGAACTGGCATTGTTTATCAAGTTCTTTTCCAACGCCGATTTGGTGATGCATTGGGGTATATTGAAACGGGAGGTGTTCTTTGGCATTTGGATTCTGCTGGCGTTAGCCACAAGCCTTTACCTGTTCGGTATCCTCAAAATTGGTCATGACGCTCGGCCGAAGAAATTAAGTCCTGTGAGAATATTCTTTGCGCTGCTGTTCCTGGGCTTTGCCATTTATCTCGCCCCCGGCGTGACCAATACAAAGTATGCTAACCTCAGTTTGGTGAGCGGTTTCCCGCCACCGTTAACGTACAGTATTTATGGCCATGGCGTGCAGAAAGGAGTAGAAGCCAATGTGTCAAACGACTATGCCAAAGCCATTCAAATGGCACGTGAGCAAAATAAACCGCTGTTGATTGACTTTACCGGCTGGGCTTGTGTAAACTGCCGCAAGATGGAAGAGAATGTGTGGACGCAGCCGCAAATCAAGGAATTGATTGAGAAAAACTTTGTCCTGGTGTCGCTGTTTGTTGACGACCGCAAAAAGCTGCCTGCCAGCAAGCAATTTGTGTACACCGCATTGGACAGCTCAAAAAAAGCTATCACCACAATTGGTGAAAAATATGCCACCATGCAGTCAGAGAACTTCAAGAACGCATCACAACCGCTCTACGTAATACTGGATGGAACAGGAAGACTGATGAACCTCCCGGTAGGGTATACACCGAATGAAACGGAATATGAAAACTGGTTGAAATGTGGGTTGGATGCGTTTAACAAGACGAAGCAGGTGGTGAATTAGCAAGAAATATTTTGCAAAAAGGTTTATAGGCCCGGTAGCATAAGGCTGCCGGGCCTTTCGCTTATTTATTTGCTGTATAGATAAGCAGTGAAATTTTTTTTGACTTTTTGAATTTTGATATCGATATTTGTCGGTTAATTGTAACCGTTATCAATAATTGAATTTGTTTTTCCTGTAATTCGTGCAGGTTGAATGGAGCAGTTATTGGGAATACCTGCCCGGCAAGCAGTTATTTTCACCGAATGGTTCCTGCTGCAAGGCATTTCAAGTTAAACAATTGATAATCAGTAATATTAATAAGCAAAATTGTTTACAATATTTTGTTTATTTTTGTTGTATGCTTAAGGAATTAGAAATATTAAAAGGTATTCATCCGGGTATCGTGTTGGACAGAAAGTTGAAAGAAAAACATCTGCCCAAGGGCAAGTTCGCTTTATATATAAACGAATACCCACAAACGATAACGGCTATTACAAAGGGGAAGAGGAAGATGAACACAGCGCTTGCCATTAAGATAGAGGAGGCCCTGGGATTGGAAGAAGGTTATTTTATGACGCTCCAGGTGTTTTATGATATTAAGCAGGAGAGACTGAAGCAGGACACAGAAACGCCTGATTTGTCCAAGCTGCTGCCAGTAACTTTTTGGGATACCAATATGGAGAAAATAAAATGGAAAACTCAGGCTCGTGCTGTGATTGAACGGGTATTTGAAAGAGGCAATAAAGAAGAGCAGGAGGAAATTATCAGATTTTATGGCAGGGAGAAAGTGGAAGAAGTGCTAAACAAACTGCCCGGCCAGAAGGTAAAACGCAAATAAATGCAGCGGTTAAATTGGTATACAGTAAATAATTTATTAAGGGCTGTGCTTGAAGATGCAATGCAGCAACGCGAATTTGAAGGCTTTCGCCTGGTTGGCGGTACAGCGCTGAGCCTTCAATTAGGTCATAGAAAATCCGTGGATATTGATTTGTTTACTGATATGCCATATGGAAGTGTAAATATGGCCGCGATAGAGGATTTTTTCAAATCTAATTATCAATTTTTTGAGGGCAAAAGTTGGTTAATACAAGCAGGAACTACATTTCGCGTCGGCAACAGCAAGCATGATGCTGTGAAGGTGGATGTTTATTACACCGACCCCTTCATCAAACCATGTATTGAAATAGACAATATCAGGCTGGCAGCCGTTGAAGACATTGCTGCCAAGAAACTGGAAGTGCTGACCACCGGAGGAAGAAAAAAAAATTTTTGGGACATACACGAACTGTCAGACCATTATGATTTCCCCACAATGATTGGTTTCCATAAGGAGCGTTATCCATATAATCATGATGAAAGTCTGTTAAGACGCAATATGATAAATTTTACAAACGCTGAAGACGACCTGAATCCCGAATGTCTGAAGGGCAAATATTGGGAGCTTATAAAATTAGATCTGTTCGATTGGGCGAATGCATCTAATTAAATCAGCGTTCCTGCATGCATTGGGGAACATACCTTAAAACAAAAAAACCCTTTCTCTACGAAAGGGTTTTCAATTAGGCGTCATTCTGTTCCAGCCTTCCGGTCAGCAAGCAATTCGAAAGGATCGCCGGATGGAGGACCAGAATGACAATATCTTGGAGCAGTGATTTGGATTTGCTGCTACATTTTTCGTGACAAATGTAGGCAGGTTTTCCGTTCCCTTTTTCAATTCAGTAAAAATTTTTTGTGAAAGTGTAAAGCTTTTTTAACTCATAACGCGATCTTTTTTTGCATCATCATTTTACGCAGATTGATCAGGCCATAACGCATTCTTCCCAAAGCAGTGTTGATGCTGCAATTGGTCAAAGAAGCAATTTCCTTAAAGCTCAGATCCGCATAGTGACGCAAAATGA